>R20__coassemble_43_pt1 | contig 93701 bp, 75 predicted proteins | sample R20__metabat2_low_PE_052 | metagenome-assembled genome bin R20 | reverse complement strand
GGAGAATATCTTAATCTGACAGGAGCAAGTGCAGCGACAATCGGCTTCGTCTCAGAACTTGGTCTGTTGCCATGCAATTGCTGGCGATTGTCTTTTACGGAATTGCTTTGAAGACGGAAAAAGAATAAATTTCCAATGCATCGCTTTTGCAACACTTCATGGCTTATTATATGTTCATACAAGCAAGAAAATGATTCAAAATTTCAAATTAACGGAGGATAAAGAAATGGAAAACGAAATTAAGAAAGATCTGGAAAATGTTAGTGGCGGAGAAGTTATTGATGGTACAACATACAAATATTTTTATGTTGGTAATATTGTAGAAATCGAGCGCAATAAGAGCCTGTGGTCATTCGGAACAGACAGAGCCGTCATTAAGGAAATTAAATATGAGGGCGACAGACGTAAGGATGGTTATGCACGGTATCTGGTACACTTCCTTGATAAGAATATGCCGGATAAGTGGGTTACGGCTGAAGATATTCAGGGCGCTGCGCTTGAAAATGCAGAGAATAAATATCTTCAGGATTAAAAAGGACATAGTGATATTTTTGTAAAAAACAAAAAGGAGAATAAACTCATGAATAATGAAATAAATAGCTTAAATGAAGAATCACTTGAAGAGGTAGCCGGAGGTAAGAGAACAACCATACCATCATATGCAAGAGGAGATTTAATGGGGCACTTTGGCCCGGAGGTAAATAAATATGATGTAGATGGATACATCGGAAAAAAGTTATCGTTAGATTCTCAGGGGTTCATTATTATGTTGGAATAGCTATAAAGTCAGAAGAAAGAAATCAATCATGGGATTTATTCAACACAGGCTGGGGATCACGCAGAACAATTCAATTAAAACTGGATTCTGGTGAAACCTTCGAAGTACAAGACGATTCTTCCGAGCCAAGATACAAATTTCAGAATTTGTACTTGTATGTATAGTTTTGAATCAGAAATAGCAGCGACCAATAAAATCCATCCTGATATCGGGATGGATTTTGTCGTTTCAGGGTTGCAAAATCTAAATTTGTAGGTCTTAGTAGAAAATAAACATATGGAATAGAAACTGGGGTTTGATTGACAAAAACAAGGGATTGACATACAATAATTAGGGATTGGAGGACAAAAATGGATTACGAAAAAATCAAACGCAGAGCTAATGAAATATTGGATTCCGGCAATGCGGAATGCTCTTATATAGAATATAAAGCATCGGAAAATCAGCTAGATAAAATCCTTAAGACAATCTGTGCTTATGGTAATAATTATTACGATAATGATGTTCAATTTATATTTATAGGTGTGGAAGAGATAAACGATGAAAGGCACAAAGCTATTCCTAAATTGCCAATTAAAGGAATGGATGAGGGAAGTTTAGAAAAAGCAAAAAATACGCTTAATAGCCTGAGACCATATTTGTATCCTAATGTGAAATATGAATTGCTAACGAATGAATGGAATGAAAAGAAATATATTCTGATAGTTGTGAATCGGCAGACTGGAGGACCTTTTATGGTTAGTGAGAAGGCTGAATATGATAAAAAAATCCATTTAAAAGCGGGAAGATATGTCCGAATTGAATCAGATTCTCGATTGGCAAGAGTAGATGAAGAATATGACCTGCTCAGAAAATTCGCAAACTATCACTTTAGTTCGATTTCAAGCACGGAGGTTACCCTAGATGATTTGGATATTGAAAGAATGAGAGAATATATATCGCGCACCAGTGACAGAGGAATCTCGGGAACTTTGGGAAAACTGGAAATTGCTCGATCTTTGAATATTTTAGATAAAAATGATCCATCGGAAAAGCACATTAAAAATTATGCTGTTTTAATGTTTGCGCCTGATCCTCAGCGCTTTATACCTTATTCATACACTGAACTGGTTATAGATATGTTTGGAACAAAGCGAAAAATGGAATCAAGAAAGTTTACAGGCCCGATATGGATACAATACAGAAATGTGGTTAATTTTATCAACGATAATTATCTGAATACAATCACCTTACGTGAAGATGGAAAAGCTGAGAACAGAAAGATTTCTAATTTCACTTATGTTGCATTGGAAGAATTATTTGCCAATGCTATTGTTCATAATATTTACGAAAATGCAAAGCCAATACAAGTGTATATTTCAGAAAGGGAAATCAATATTGTAAATTATAATAAACCTATGCCACCTCTTAAAATCAGGGATCTGAATGAGAGAACTATCTTTAATGAGCGTGATACAGAAAATCCGGAAATCAGAGACATGTTTAAAGCATTGGGCATAATAGAATCATTTGGAACTGGTATAGGTGAGGCGAAAAGATCTCTGGAGGATAATGGATCTCCTGCACTTTACTACAAATTGTTTGAAACTAATGACAATGTGACCAGTGTCGTTATACCTGTTAATGAGGAATATTATGCAATAAAGCAGGGGACAAATCCACAGAAAAAACTGGGGATTGAAGATGAAACCCTTATTTTCAAGAAGAAAATAAATGATTCAGGATATTCACAAAAAATTAAAAACAATATTATGATGCTTTATAACGAAATCGGAGTGGAAATATTTGGGAATAAACGCGTAATGGAAGTTTTGAAATGCTCTGAAAGTACGGCAACGTCATACATAAAACGTTTGAATGAGGAGTTGGAAGTTATTACATCTGTGGAAGGACAAGGGAAAGGTAAATACAAGTTTTGATATTGTACGGTGGTTAATGTAGAGCAATTGTAAGCCCGCAACCATGCGTACCTTTTTATCCTATCACATCTTTGAGATAATAACCTATCTATTGTCCCGGCATTCCGGGAATCATATTTTTAAGGAGGTTATCTCATGTCTACCAAATCCAAGATCCACCAGGCCCGTCTCAACGAATGGGCAGTTCTCTTTTCTGAACAGAAGGCAAGCGGATTATCTGTTTCCGATTGGTGTGAAAAGAACAATCTTAGCATCCACAAATATTTCTACTGGAAACATCTGTTAAAAGAAGAGGCCGTTTCCCAGATGTTACCTGAAATCATCCCTATATCTTTACCGGCAGATTCTCAGGGCATCTCAACTGACATGGTGCCAACGACATCCTCATTTTCACAAGTTGCTAATACAACTCTTACAAGTTGCACAACTTGCTCGTGCGCCCGCATATCTTTAAACGGAGTTTCAATCGATCTTGATCAGTCGGCTCCAGAAGATTTCATCATGTCTCTGATAAGGGCGGTGCGCCATGCTTAGAGACTTAAATCCCGCAAGCCTTTCAGGTATATACATTGTCTGCGGCTACACCGATCTGCGCTACGGCATTGATTCCCTTGCTGCCATCATCGAACAAAGATATAAGATGGATATCTTCGTCCCAAATACCCTGTTTCTTTTCTGCGGAAGATCTTCCTCAAAGATAAAGGGACTTCTATGGGAAGGTGATGGCTTCTTGCTCCTATACAAGCGTGTTGCTGAAGGTCATTTCATCTGGCCGCGGTCATCAGAGGATTTGAGGAGCATGACTTCAGAACAATTCAGGTGGCTCATGCAGGGATTTCCTGTCGATCCGCCCATATACGATGTCATTCCTCGTCATTCTGCCTGATATTTTTTGTGCAAAACAGAGAATTTTTTCTCCCTGTTTCGCCCTTACTTTCAAGGTACTATACACAGCTTCCGGAGGCTTCTTTCGTTGCGTTATGAAGTCTCCAAGGCTCTGTATGGTACTTTATTTTTTATTCCGGTCTGTAAATCTTTGGGTTATTATCCGTCGCCACACTTTGTTTTATACATAGGCAATTTGACGAACCTCAAAAGTGCCTGCATTTCTCTGTTTTCAAGCTTTCTGATATAATTATCAGTAGGAGAATTCATGTTGAAAACACTGTCTGATTCACAACTTAACAGTCTTAACAAGGACGCCCTGGTATTCCTTGTATCTTCACTTCAGGATCAGCTTTCCCTCGTTCAAAACCAACTCGACAATGCCAATGCTCAACTTTCTGATAACAACCGGCAGATTGAGCTGCTCACGGAACAGATCAGGATAATGAACCAGCGGCAGTTTGGGCGTAAATCTGAAAAAGTTTCCGACCAGTGCGAAGGCCAGATGAGTGTCTTCGATTACTTCAATGCAGCTGAGTTCCTCTATGCTCCCATTCTCCCCGAACCCGAGATAACAGAGGTCATCGTTCCGTCATACCGCCGTTCAAAGACAACCGGAAAACGCGAGTCCGACCTTGAAGGACTTCCCGCAAGGGTCATCCATCACAGGATGAGTGATGAGGAACTGTCAAGGATCTTCCCCGATGGCTACAAGGAACTTCCCGAAGAAATCTACAAGCGTCTCCAGATAATCCCAGAAACCTTCATAGTCGATGAACACCACGTTCACGTCTATGCTTCCGCTAAGAATACAGGAGAAATATATCGGGCACAGCGTTCCAAGGATCTTTTCAGAAACAGCATTGCCACTCCTTCTCTCGTAGCTGCGATACTAAACGCCAAATATGCAAATGCCGTTCCTCTGGAACGCCAGTCAAAAGCCTACAAATCAAATGGCATAAATCTTGCTACAAACACGATGGCCAACTGGGTTATAAACAGCGCCAATGATTACTTTTCCCTGATATATGAAAGACTTCATAAAGAGTTATACTCTGAAGTCCTCATCCACGCAGATGAAACTCCTGTTAAGGTAATGCGTATTGACAGGGAAAAGATCAAAAATGGAAAGAAAACATACATGTGGGTATACCGGAGCAATCCGAATGCTTCTTCAAAGCCGATCATCCTTTATGAATGGCAGCCTTCCCGAAGGGCTGATCACCCACGTGAATTCCTTAAGAATTTCTCCGGAACTGTGGTGACCGACGGATATCAGGTCTACCACACGATTGGTTCAGAGCGGAAGGATCTCAAGATCGCAGGCTGCTGGGTGCATGCCAGAAGACCTTTCGCTGAATTCATCAAATCAGTCGGTGAAAAGGAAGCCAAAGGCACGGTCGCTTACGAGGCCTACAGTCTTATTACCGAAATAATGCATCTGGACAATGGTTTTGATGACCTTTCTCCCAGAGACCGCAAGAAGCAGCGTCAGCTTATCCTCAAGCCTAAAGTTGATGCTTATTTCGAGTGGGTAAAAATAAAATATACCCAGGTTGCTCACAACAGCACCATCGGTAAGGCTCTTGCCTACAGCATCAACCAAGAAGAATATCTCCGTACTTTCTTAAGCAATGGCCACGTTCCTATGGACAACAACCTCGCAGAGCAGTCTATCCGTCCCTTCACAATAGGACGTAAGAACTTCGTTCTTATTGAATCAGACAACGGTGCAAAAGCCAGCGCTATGATCTACTCTCTCGTCGAGACTGCCAAAGCCAACAACATCAATCCTTACGACTACTTTGAACTTCTTCTCAAAGAGATTCCTCTTCACATGGAAGACAGGAATCTTAAGTTCCTGGACGCGCTGATGCCCTGGTCAAAGTTCGTTCAGCAGCAATGCCAAAATGGTCGTCTAAGAACTATGGATGATCTATAAATTTTTCATAGTTCTTAAAATATCTATTAAAGCCTAAACTCTGCAGAAATGCAGGGTTTTCTTTTTGTGAGTACTCATAATTGAGGACTTACGAGCAATTCGTAATCTCAACCAAAAGTAGAGTGGATGAAAATTGCTTATTTTCATAATATCAACCGACAGTTCGTGTTAGTTTTTGGGGATTTAAGCTATAGTGGCAACATGAAAGGAGGTGCTCCTCATGGATCAGGAGAAAATAGGAAAATTTATAGCCGCATGTCGCAAAGAGCGGGGAATGACCCAGGCGGTCCTTGCCGAGAAACTTGGCATTACAGACCGTGCCATTTCAAAATGGGAAAACGGACACAGCCTGCCGGATGCAGCTATTATGCCACAGCTTTGCGAACTCCTAAATATTAGTCTTACTGAGCTTTTCAGTGGGGAGCGGGTTGCAATGGAAAATTATAAGGAAACCACTGATGCGCTGTTGCTTGAGATGAAGTCACAGGAAGAGACTGCAAATAAACGGCTCTTGAATTTAGAGAAGTTTTTAATCTGGATCACACTGGCAGTAACGCTAACGATGATAATCATTGGGGCCTATCTGGCCAAAGAGCATTATGCGCTGGGACTGTTTATGTGCATATTTGGGACTGTCACAGTATTTGTTAGCGCATTTGTCGGAGTAAAGATTGAACATGATGCCGGATACTATGAGTGCCCGGAATGTAAGATGCGATATGTACCGACATATAAAGCAACTCTTATGGCTCCGCATATTGGCACATCCAGGAAAATGAAGTGCCCATATTGTGGGAATAGAGCTTATCACAAGCCCCCTGTCTAGAGCAAGTTGCCATTTCGCATTCGCAAATTTTTCACAAAAATGCGAAAGCATTCGTTAGACAGAATGGAATGTATTTGTTACAATAAATGCAGAGTATTTCGCATTCACAAAAAAATAATGAATTTGCGAAAGGAGAGAGCATGAAATTGATTGAACGCAAACACTATATGGCTGAGCTGAGGCTTGTTAGAGGGATTCCTGATATTAAGGTCATAACAGGACTGAGACGAAGCGGTAAATCCAAACTAATGGATTGCTTTGCAGAAGAGGTTTCAAAAGAAAGCGATACCAATATTATCCGAATCAATATGAACCTAAAGGAATTTGATGCCATGAAGGACCCTGAAAAATTATATGAATATATACACATGCACTATGAGGATGGAAAAGAAAATCTGCTTTTTATTGATGAAATTCAGATGTGCACTGGTTTTGAAACAGTGATTAACAGTCTTCATGACGAGGAATGCTTTGACATATATATTACGGGTTCCAATGCATTTCTGATGTCCAGCGATCTGGCAACGCTGTTTCGTGGACGTGTGTATGAAATATCCGTATTTCCATTCTCTTTTTCGGAGTATCTTGCCTACTATAGACCACAGGATATTGACCAGGCTTTTGATGAATATGTGGTATCCGGAGGACTAGCAGGTTCCTATCTGTACAGAACGGGGGAACAGGCGAAAGCCTATGTTAAAAGTGTATTCCGAACAACGGTAGTGCGTGATATTGTAGAAAAATATCATATAGAAAACGAGGAGCTGCTTATTATGCTTTCGGACTTTCTTATGGACAATGTTGGTAATAAAACTTCTATACGCAATATTTCCAATTGCATTTCCGGGAAAACAAATGATAAGACGGTCGGTTCGTACGTGACATATTTGACAAGAGCTTTTATGTTTTACCCTTTCCAAAGGTATGATATCAAGGGGAAAAAATATTTTGAAACAGATAAAAAATATTATCTGGCGGATGTTTCTTTACGATTTGCAGAGCTTGGTACCAAAACACCGGACTGGGGGAGATTGTACGAGAACATCGTTGCAATCGAGCTGCTACGAAGAGGATATGAGGTTTATGTCGGAGTGCTGTACAATAAGGAAATTGATTTTGTCGCAATAAAGGATGGGCAGAAAACCTATATCCAGGTAAGCGATGATATTCAAAAAACGGAAACATTAAGTCGGGAGATCAGCCCTCTTTTATCTATTAAAGATGCTTATCCCAAAATGGTCATTGCAAGGACGAAACACGAAGAATCCCAGACGGAAGGGGTAAAAATTGTGGATATTGCACGGTGGTTAATGGAAGGTGTCCGTCCTCATTTTGACTAATATTTTTTTTGGAGAACCGGATGGCCAACTTGGAGTTATGGTTTTTAATAAAATTATCAAAACTTGTTGATCGTGTATGTAATCCGCCCTTTATTTCTATAGGAGTGATGCCATATTTAGTTTGAATGACAAAATCTATTTCTGAAGAAGTATTTGGCTCATAGTAATAATTTGTTATACCCTTTTCGGCAAATATCTGAGCAAAAACATTTTCATAAAGCATTCCCTTATACATGCCTAGTGCATTTTCTAAAAAATCATATAACTCGCTGTCGGGGAATTGCCCAACTAATATTCCAGTGTTGAACATATATGCCTTAAATACACCGAGTTCCCGATGGGCGCCAAGCGGCATAAAGATTTGGCTTAAGCGATGTGTTTTTAAAATCAAACCGGCATCCTCTAACCAGGTAAGACTTTCATCGAAATATCGTGCGTTATAACCCTTTTTAATAGCTGAATATTGGAATTATTTTTTGCAAGATTAACTTCGAAAACAGTACCTTGAAAACAGAAATAAGTCTTGCGAAAACAACAAATTCTTCAAATACTTGACCAAAGACCGAATTGTTGGGAAAATTAGGGCTAGCTTGGCGCCTACCGTTAACACGGATGAACAAATTTTGAACCCGGGTTCATGGTAGTAGCGGCTGATTCCTTGTCTAAGAGTAATTCGGATATAGGAGTACATATTTTATGAAAGTATTAATGCTAAAAGGAGGCTTAAGATAATGAATTTAGCAGAAGAAAAGTGTGTTATTGTGGTAGATGAAAATCTGGAACTGGGCAATATTGCAAACGCCATTTCCATACTTTCGATTTCTCTCGGAAAATTGAGACCGGATATTGTCGGAGAGGATACACCTGATAAGGATAATAATATACATGGTGGACTTGTTCAGGTACCTGTACCTGTATTAAAAGCAACCGGTGAGAAAATTTATGAATTAAGGAACAAGTTATTAGGTGAGGGTTTTGAGGACGTATCATGTGTTGATTTTACAGATGTGGCCCAGAAGTGCATGACCTATGAAGACTACAGTAATACAATGCACGCAACAGCAAGTGCGGATTTTGTTTACTATGGGATTGCTCTAGCGGGAAATAAAAAGAAAATCAATAAGCTTACGGGAAGTCTTGGCTTACTTCGGTAAATAGGAATTGACCGAGCTAAAGGCGAGGGATGCTTCTTGACCAAATGGTCAAGAAGATGCAGGCGAAAAAGGCATCAATATTATCGACTGCTGGATGCCGGATCCAAAATCCAGGGATATTATTGGGAAAGCTATGACCGGTAATCGCGAAAAATGGTACGTACAGGGACATCTTGGCTCTACCTGGCAGAATGGGCAGTATGTGCGAACCAGGGATATGAAATATGTTAAGCCGGCCTTCGAGGATTTGCTTACAAGACTTCAGACGGATTATGTTGATCTTGGTATGATACATTACGTGGATACCTTGGAGGATTGGAACTATATACAGAATTCCGATTTCTTAAAATATGTCCTGGAGCTAAAAGAAAAAGGCATTATTCGTCATATTGGAATGAGCTCTCATAACCCTGAGACTGCAAAGCTTGCTGTAAAATCTGGGCTTATTGAGATGCTTTTATTCAATGTCAACCCAGCCTTTGACATGCTGCCGGCGGGACAGGATTTGGAAGAACTTCTCTCGGAAGGATATACCTACGAGGAAGGTCTTTCCGGCATTAACACAGAACGTGCAGAACTTTATAAGCTATGTGAGGAATACAATGTTGGAATTACAGTAATGAAGGGTTTTGCAGGAGGCAGGCTCTTTGATGCAGAGCGTTCCCCGTTTGGAGTACCAATTGCAGATAGAATGAAGATGACAGCTGAATTGTTTGAAAAATAGGTTGGCGCCTACCATTAACGTATCTTTACAATGCATCGCTTTTGCAACACTTCCTGGCTTATTATATGTTCATACGAGCAAGACAATGTTTTAAAATTTCAAATTAACGGAGGATAAAGAAATGGAAAACGAAATTAAGAAAGATCTGGAAAATATTAGTGGTGGAGAAGTTATTAATGGAACAACCTACAAATATTACTATGTCGGTAATGTCGTAGAAATTTGGAATGGGAATCCCTTGTGGACTTTCAGAACAAACAGAGCTGTCATTAAGGAGATCAAATATGAGGGCGACAGGCGTAATGGCGGTCATGCATGCTATTTAGTACATTTCCTTGACAAGAATATGCCGGACAAATGGGTGACGGCTGAAAGCATACAGAATTCTTCACTGAAGGATGAGGACAATTCTTTGGATGACTAAAATCTAAGTCGGCTAACAGCAGCGACCAATAAAATCCATCCTAATAGCAGGATGGATTTTGTCGTTTCAGGTAAGACAATATAATTGATGATTAACTTAAGGAAAATAAAATATGGAATATTTGTGGTATATCATCGCGGCGTTAGGCGCTGGAATAGGAACGGGACTTGCAGGCCTTTCGGCTGCTACGATCATGGTACCGATGCTGATCGTCCTGTGCCCCGGCTTTGCAGGAGAAACGGGAGCTTACCAGGCAACAGCGATTGCGCTTGCATCGGACATATTAGGTTCCGCAGTAACATCGGCAACTTATATTAAGCATAAAAATATTGATTTAAAACGGGGCGGGATCATGCTTGCCTGCATTCTTTCCATGTGCACGGTGGGAAGTTATGTTGCGTGGCTTGCAGGCAACGTGGTGCTTGGCAGCTTTACGCTTTTTCTTACGTTCTTCATTGGCATCAGATTTCTGATAAAGCCTGACACAACAAGGAGCGATACCGCTGCTAAAGGAGAGAAGCTGGATGTTAAGGGAGTAATCGTTTCTCTGTTTTTCGGACTTACCATCGGATTTGGAACGGGATTTGTGGGAAGCGGCGGAGGAATGATGATGCTTGTTGTTTTTACGGCGTTTCTCGGAATGGAACTTAAAACAGCCGTTGGAACAAGCACATTTATTATGACCTTCACAGCCCTTATTGCATCTGTCAGCCATATCCTTATCCATCCTGCCATTGTATTGGAAAAATGGGATGTTATGCTTATCTGCATTGTTGTGGCAACAGCATCCTCACTTGTTTCTGCGAAATTCGCAAACAGGGTAAATAACAGGACTGTGGGGCTTGTCACAGGTGGCGTGTTAACCGTGCTTGGCGCGACCATGCTCATATTGAACTACTGGGAGTTTCTTTCGCAATACTCACTATTTACGGAAACACTGCGGTGCCTTGGCATATTTGCAATATACATTGTGTGCTGGGTGATTTTTCTTGTTCCGGTACGCTTCCTTACGAAAATCCCTTCGTTCATATTCCGGAAATTGCTTCATATTGCGGCGTTTTCATGCTTTTCTGTAGTGGTACTTTCGGCAAAAATATGGAGTGCTTCTGCTATTCTTGCGATTCTTATTGCGGCGCTGATTTTCCCGATACTTTCAATTTTGGAAAATGAGCCCTGGTACGAAAAACTATTTGTCCAGAAAAGTAAAGGCGAAGTAAAACGCAGCCTTCTTGAACTTTTCTTTATGTTTGCAGCTTTAATTGCAGTGGGCTGGGGGATTTTCGGAGAGCCGGTTCTGGTAGCCTGCGCCATACTGATGTGGGGCGTTGGAGATGCAGCGGCAGCACTTGTGGGTGTTCCCTTCGGAAAACATAAAGTGAAACTTAAAGGAACAGATGGTAAAAAATCATGGGAAGGCAGCATTGCAATGCTGATAGTAAGCTTTATTGCCGGTTTTTTAATCCTTTTTATATTTCAAAAAACGGCTGTTCCGAAAGCAGTTCTGACAGCCTTGCTTGGTGCATTTCTGGGGGCACTCATCGAACTTTATTCGCCTACCGAGTGGGATACTGTGACAGTCCTGGTTGTGATAACCGTGATTCTTCTCTTGCTGAATTAGAAGAAGAGCGGCGTCTGCCGTTAACAATCGATGCAACAGTTCTGCAACAGAGAAGGAGCTATAATAATAGCGTAATTAGAGAAATAGATTTAAATAATATATATTGTAAAAATATGGACGAAACACACAAAAAAAGTGTAAAATGCTATTAGCATGTAATTGATGGCATTTAAATAAAAATCATATAAAAGGAGGAATAATCATGACAACAAAGGAAATTTTTGAAAAGGCAGCTAAGGACGCAGCATTAGCAGATAAGATGGCTAAGGCTAAGACCCCGGAGGAGGCTTATGAGGCAGCTAAGGCAGCAGGTCTTACAGATTCTTTTGATGCTTTCAAGGCAACAGCTAAGGAGATTAACGATGCTAACTCAAAGATGAGCCCCGAGGAAGTAGATGCGGTTGCCGCAGCTGGTGATACTACCACCACAACTACAACAACTGCAGCAGTTCCTGCAGCTGCATCAGCAATTGTAGTATAGTTAGTATTAACCTAGAGGAGGGAATGATTTTAATCGTTCCCTCTTTTTTTGTGTGATTATTAAAAATCCAAGGAGAATGGTAGGTATGAGTGACGTGAAGACCAATGACTGGCAGATGAGAGGAAAGGAAGCATCGCCGGCAGCTACACTTGAAAAAATCCAGGGCATCTTAAAAGGAATGGGCTTTGAGTGGAAAATTGATGATATAGAGGTATCCGTTGAAAACTGCTATAGCTGCAGGCTCACAATTACCGGCCCTACAGGGGACCTGATGGGAACCAATGGTAAGGGAATGACCAGAGAACTTTGCTATGCATCGGCCTTTGGAGAAATGATGGAAAGGCTCTCTAACAGGTTATTTGTAATAGTTCCAAGGCGCGATGATCCTAAGCCTGAGGAGCTTATGGTTAATGGAACTAAGTTTGTGGAGGTATTTGATGAGAATACTCCGGAATGCGTTGGGGCGATCAGGCAGAAGCTTATTGATTCGGTGGATACTCCGCTTTTCATGATGACTAAGGAGGACTTCATTGACGGAATACTGAAGGAGATGGCTCCTGAAGGCACAGGCGGCAAATATGTTGCGATTCATGCATATTCTGTAAGTGATGGTGAATATAAGGATCTTCCGGGGTGGATTCTTAGCTTCCTTGGAAGTAACGGTATGGCGGCAGGAAATACTCTGGAGGAAGCCATGGTGGAGGGACTTTCCGAAATCGTGGAAAGATACTCCCAGATGAAGATAATGGATGGGGATATTGTGCCTCCCGAGATACCATACTCCTTCATTGAGAAGATTCCTCATATTGATGCGGTGATCAAAAATATTGAGAAGAGCGGAAGATACAAGGTAAGAGTACTTGACTGCTCGCTTGGCATGGGACTTCCCGTTGTATGCGGTATCATAATAGACAGGGAAAAAGGAACCTTTGGGATTAAATTCGGAGCTCAGCCTAATTTCGCCGTGGCTCTTGAACGTGTATTTACCGAATCCATGCAGGGAACAAGATTGGAGCAGTTTGCAACCAACAGCTATATTGATTTTGAATATAACAAAAAGGATGTCAGACTTGATAAATGGAATGCTCTGAAGGTCGGAACCGGTCGTATGCCGGAGGTTTTCTTTAAGAATACTCCAACCTATGAATTCACTCCCTGGCAGGACTGCATCGGAAAGAGCAATCATGATATAATGATGGGCATGGTGAGACAGCTTGAAAAGTACGGCTCAAAGGTCTATGTGAAGGATGTTTCTTATCTGGGCTTTCCCGCTGTATTCATATATGCTTCGGGCTTCTCTGAAGTAAGGCCTATGGACATTATCATGCTCAAGGAGAACAAACTCTACTATGATGTTCAGAAGCATTTCCTGCACCTTTATGATCTGAGCGATGAAGAGGTGGCTGATATTTACAAGCTTTCAGCCATAAAGAGCGGAGCAGTGCTTGAAAATACAATATCATCAATGACAGGCCTGCCATTTGCAGACACGATGCCTGGCGCGCCCTGCGAGGCTGAGTATTTAAATGCCATGTGCAGTTACAGATTAGGTAATGTGAAGGCAGCAGCTTCCAAACTTAATCAGATAGCGGCTAAGCGTAATATGATGAGCAAGGAAAACGCAGGCAGAGTTTTGGCAGCATCTCTTTATGTATCAGGTATTGCATCGGGACTTGATGCTGATACGGTGAAGGATGTTTTAGACAATCTTTGTCCCGAATGGACTAAGGAAACACTTGAGGTATTCTCTGATCCTAAGCATGTACTTGAACGTTCATACCCTGTGGTTAGGGGAGACAATATGTTGGAATACACCGAAGGTGGTTGTATGTATAAAGCGGTACATGACTTCTATGCCAAACTCGTTGCAGCGGAGAATGCCCATCCCGTTGATCCGGAGAATATTGTTAAAGTTTTCAAAAGATAAATAAATGACAGATATGAAAAGAGTAGGATTCCTTCCATACTGGGAGGAAATCCTGCCCCAATATGAAAAATTAAAATCGGAGCCTTTTCTGGAAAAGGAAGCCCTTGAAGAGTTTGAACAAAACTTTTTTGAAGGGCTTTTTGGCATTTTTGGGACTGCCCTGATGAACATCCTTGCGGAAATAGCCCCATACGACGTATCACAAACAACTGAGGATTATTACAAGGGCTGTATCGAACCCATGCTTAAAGACGGAAGGCTTAAAAATATGTACCAGGAAAAATATCCTGTTATGGACTTTCAGATAAGGGAGTACTGCAGGCTTTTCCTTTTGCACATAGAGGAAGTCCTAAGTGCGATAAGGACAGAACTTCCAAGGCATTATGGCTTTTTCTTTAATGGGGATGAGACTTCCCATTTAGTTAAAAAGATAACCGCAGGAGCATCTGACCGGCATAATGGCGGCAAAAGTGTGCATATCATATATTTTTCTAATGGCAGACGTGTAGTCTATAAGCCTCACTCTCTTGCTGTAGGCAGAGCCTTCGATGACTTCCTTACTGAAATTTATAAGCTTTCATATGGGATTCCCTATATAAAGGTAAAATCAGTAGACACTTTTCATGGGAGCTTCGCCGAATTTGTTGAGGCGCATGAGGTTAGCGCACCGGAGGAAATCGGCGAATATTTTGAGAATCTGGGCTTTGTTACAGGAGTGGCATTATATCTTCAGGGGTATGACCTGCATGCAGAGAACATCCTCGCCTGCGGTAAATATCCTGTCATAATAGATACGGAAACCATTATTTCTCCTGAGAACAGCATTAAGGGCAGACTTATGCCTGTAAAAAGACAGATGAACATAAATGAAATGTGTATTCTGCCGATGACGAACAATGTTCCTGGCTTTAAAAAATCATCTTTTTCGGCCTTCGACAATCTGCCGAAGGGATGTCACAATCTGCCGGTATATGAGGGGAAGGTCTATAGTGGTGATAATTACGTTACGGAATTTACCCATGGCTTTGAAAAGGCAGCATGGACTCTTATCGATAACAGGGAGTATGTGGAAACACGCTACAGAGAACTCTTTGAAGGAGTGGAGATAAGAGATGTGGTGAAGGCTACTTCGCTTTACACTAAGTTTTTATCTTTCCTTGCAGAGAAAAATTGCCTGGAGGATTGGGAAACCTATGACAGGCGCTTTGAAGTCCTCCATATCAAAGATGATGTTGACGAAAATCTGAAGAAAATGGTCTTTGAAGCTGAGAAAGAGGCTATGAAGAGGCTTGATGTGCCGTACTTTAAGGAAATCCTCCATGTGGAGAATTATCCTGTTATGAGCAGGGAAATGATCGAGGACTCGGTTCAGAGAACTGCCTATTCCGTTAATAAAAAAGCTCCGAACTTCGGTATGGATAAGGAACTTTGCAGGGAAAGCCTTAAGGGCGATTCCTTTTTAGAAGTGCTTGATGCCCTGGCGGGGGTAGTTGAAAAAAGAATCACGCCTTCGGTAGTTACCTGCGAAATGGATAGCTTCGTTATAAGCTCCGGCGCAAGTGCGGCGGTGGGAGCCCTGGATGGAAGCTTCGGAGCCCTGATAGCTTTGTGTGCGTACAGTGTGGCTACAGGAGATGACAAATATAAGGAGCTTCTTAATAGGAGCCTTAGTGCTTTTAAAGATCAGCGACTTACAAGTGCCACACTTACAGCACGTTTTATGGGCCTTTGCGATGGCACGGCAGGATATCTTCTGGGAAGCGCCCTGCTCTATGAAATGGGATATTTCGACAGCGAACTCTTTAATGAAATATTAAAAAAGATTGGCAGTTTGTCTGAGGAGGCACTTAAGATAAAATACAGCTCCACAGATATTCTCTATGGCCAGACAGGTATGCTCTTTGCCATTAAAAGAGCTAAAAAAGCAGGGGCAGGAGAGATACTAACACCTTTGTATAAGTGTATACTTGGAAATCTGTCAGAAGATAATGAATATAAGGGTCTCACAGAAAAAGAGATCCTTGATAAAATAAAACTTAGCATAATAAGATGCGAGTGTGCAGACAGAAAGTATGTTTCACAAAATAACAGCCTGCGCTTTGGAAATGCGGGAAGTCTTTATTTATTGGCCGGTAAAATGAGCCCTGAGGATGAAAAAAGACGTGAGGCTCTTATGGAAGCACTTACCCATTCAAATTCCGTCATAATCGGAAATGAAGTGCCCAAAAGTGTATGTGAATGCGGCCTCATCCATGGAATGGCAGGAGTGGTATTTAGCGTCATTTCAAACAGATATCCGGGAAGAATACCGGACCTGTTTTTATAATAGTAGTGGTAAAGTCAATGGAAAAATGGTCTGAATGTTTTCAAAATCCTGAATATCTGGCTAAAACGAGGATGGCAAGTCTGCGCCCCGAAATGGCCGGACTTTTTGCAAAATGGCTGGGCTTAAAGCCTGGTTTAAGGATACTTGATGTGGGATGCGGAAGCGGAGAACTTACCCGGTATCTTAAAAAGGCATCTGACGGGCTTTTACTTACGGGACTTGATTCTGACGAGTCCTTTATAGCCTATGCCAAGGAAGCAGATGATGGCGGAATCACATATATTTGTGCAGATGCTCTTAATATGCCCTTCGAGAGCGGAAGCTTCGATCTGGTGGTCTCTCATACCTTTCTGACGGCAGTGCCCGAGTTTGATAAGGCAATTAAAGAAATGCGCAGGGTGTGTGTGCCGGATGGCATGATAGCAAGCTTCACACCAATCAATATTTTTCAGGTGACCTATGACGAAGGCTTCTATCCTGAGAGCCTTACCTGGAAAAAAGAATATGATGAACTTAATCGTAAAAAACAGGCTATGTATGATGCCCTTACACCGATTGGGGATTATGCAGGAGGGATTGCGCCCATGAAGATCCCCAGGGCCTTCTCTTTATCAGGAATGGAGAAGGTCAGTGTTCATCCCTATGGAAGGTTCTTCTCATTAAGCGATGCTTCAATGAGTGATGAAGAAAAGAGACGGTATATAGATCTTGATTTCATAAGTGAGGATAAGCGCCTTGATGCCGTATATAAGCTTCCGGAGGCTTGGGAACTTATGACGGAGGATGAGGTTAAAAGGTTAAAGTCACTTATGAAGGTAAGACGTGAATATCTGCTTGATAATCTTAAGGAGAATGAGATCTGGGAGCTTGAGGCTAACGGAAACCTTCTTGTTACAGGCAAACGGGGAGCATATCTGGATGAAACAATTAAGGAGGCTGCATGGTGGAAGGCAATATAATAAAAAGCCCTAAGACATTGGATGAGGGACATGCTGAGGTATGCCTTGTAATGCCTCCCTTTTCATTTGGAAATATGCCTTCACTTGCGCTTGGCTTACTTAAAAGCATTCTGAATGAGGAGGGCATCACAAGCTATGTGGACTATGCCAATCTGTATTTCCTTAAAGATATGGATACAAAAGATTACTACTATCTTTGTAATGGCTCGATGACGGAATTTACCGGTGAGTTTCTCCTAAACCGCGCTGCCGGAATAGAGAATAATTACACAATAGAAGGGTATCTTAAGGATTACCTTAAGCGACCTCAAGGGGAGGCACTGGATAAGGAAACAGCCATGCTTTATGCCATACGGGAACGCCTGGAAAAAGAGATTGATAAAACAGTAGAGAGGATTCTTGCCCACAGCCCCCGAATTGTGGGCTGTTCCGCTGTTTTCCAGCAGAGAAACGCAGCGTTGGCAATATTGCGAAAAATAAAGGAAAAAGATCAGAATATAGTGACCTTTATGGGAGGCTTTAACTGCTTTTCCTATGCAGGGCCTGCCATGGTGAGGAAGTTTCCCTATCTTGATTATGTCTTTATGGGTGAAAGCGATGATATTTTTGCCGAATCAATAAGACTGATGATGGCAGGTGAAAAGGAGCTTCTCCCCTATGGACTTGTGGGTGCTCATAATATCCCAGACAGGAAGGGTGAAGTGGTCCACCGTATCGTTATAGACCTTGAGAAGGTGCCTATGCCGGATTATAAGGAATATTTCGAGATTATGGATTCTCAGATGGGACAGGAACTTATCCGGGATAAATTCGACGGCGAAAGCGTAAGAGGAATGCTTGAATGTTCAAGAGGCTGCTGGTGGGGAGCTAAGCACGCCTGCACCTTCTGCGGTTTAAACGGCAAGATAAGGACCTTCAGACGAAAGAGCCCCGAAAAAGCTCTTGGTGAGCTCAGGGAATTCGTAAGCAGATACCGGACAAGAGAAATACATTTTTCGGACAACATAATGCCCAGTGAATGGTTTGATATATTTTTGCCGAAGCTTAAGGAAGAAAAGTTAGATCTTAAGATGATAACAGAGGCCAAAGCAAACCTGACATCTTACCAGGTTAAGCTTTTAAAAGAGGCCGGTTTCACAGCCATACAGCCGGGAATAGAGAGTCTGTCAGATCATACACTTACAATTATGAACAAGGGGGTAAGCGCGGTGCAGAATATCGCATTGCTAAAATATGGAGTAAGGTATGACCTTAAAATACTATGGAATATACTGACAGGTTTTCCCGATGAAAGCATTATGGATTATGCCGATGAGATGGAGATCATAGAGGCAATATATCATTTGATGCCGCCAATGGGATGTTTTGATATAATCTATGTGAGAAATTCGACTTATTATGAAAATCAGGATAAATATGGGCTTAAGCTTATTCCTGATGATATTTTTAAGTATGTATCACCTGAGGATCCTGAATATATTGAGGATATTGCCTTTAATTTCAGGGATGAAAATGAAAATATACCACCCCTTAAGATATATTGGAAAAAGAAACTTAAGGCCACCGTCGGAGCATGGATCAGTGCCTATTATGGTAAAGAAGATAAACTTGAAAACAAGCTTTTTATGACCGATGACGGTGCGGTGCTTACAATAACTGATACCAGAAAAAACAGGGTTAAGGATTCCTTTAGTTTAGAAGGAACTGAAAGGGAACTTTATCTTCTGGCGGATAGTCCGGTTAGGCTGTTGAAGGCAGCAAAAACGCTTAATATTGATGAGGAAGAGCTTAGGAAACTTGCAGATAAGCTTTGCGGGGATCGCATCATGATCTGCAGAAGCGGGTGCTTATTGTCACTGGCAATTTAGAGAGGTTCGTATGGAAGTAAATGACAGCTTAAAAAAGAAAGAAAGAAACCAGGCACTTAGGATAATAAGAAGAGGAGATATTCTTCTTTTGGCGGCGATAGTGCTTATGATGGCAGCACTGCTTATCTGGATGTTTTTCGGATATGTGGAGAATTCAGTGTCCTATGTGGGAATATTCACTGCAGCAGAAGATACTGTCGAGGTACATCAGGAGTATTCCGGTGTGATCACTTCTGTGAACATACAGGACGGGGACTTCGTTGAGGCGGGAGATGTGATCGCCACAATTTTTGAGGAAGAGGATACAACTGATATTCCGGATCTTAGTTATATGAAGGCCAATTCCCAGGACATTGTAAGTGAGGTTACAGGTATTGTAACAAACGTTAATGTTACAGAGTGGGACAAGGTAGATGTCACTGATACCATAGCCGTCATAAAGGAGGACTATGAGAGTGATATGGATGATATCTATATTGTTGTGAATACCGGTGTGCTTGAAACAATCCTTAAAAATAAAATGAATGGCAGTGAACTGTGTGATGAGATCAGGGTAACCACTGAGGTAGAAAGCGACAATGTACTTACCGCTTATGTTGCGAATGTTGATCCGGAACCTGTGGACAGAGAGAAGTTAACTAAACTGCTGGGAGTTGATACAATAAGCGACAGTCTTGCAGATGAGATGTTTTCCAATGACAGCAGATATGTGGTACTGCTTAAAGCCAATACTGAAGATTTCACCTGGAATATTCACAAGCCCTGCTATGGAGAGGAATGTGAGGTAAGACTTGTATTAAGCAGAAAAAGACCTATTGACAGTATTTTTTAGGACATATTATGGGAAAAAGATTAAAGAGGGTCCCGGTAGTCTATCAGATTGAAGCAGCGGAATGCGGAGCAGCTTCGATGTGCATGATACTGGGATATTACGGAAAATATATAGAACTCAGTGACATGAGACGTCAGTGCAAGGTCTCAAGGGACGGAAGCAAGTTAAGCTACCTGATGAAGGCAGCAGAGAATAATGGCCTGGAGGCCAATGCCTACAGGAAGAGTGCAAGGGCCATTGATGTGAAACTGCCGGCCATCATTTTTTGGAAGTATTATCATTTCATGGTTCTTGAGAGGATCACGGATAAATGGGTATATATTTGTGACCCTGCTGCAGGCAGACGAAGAATCACACATGAGGAGTTTGAGGCTAATTATTCGGGAATTATTCTGGAACTTACTCCGACTAATGATTTTAAGAAAGGCGGCAAACCCTTTAAGGGCGGTGAATTCATAAGGCGTCAGATCGGTAACCAGAGCGGAGCCCTTATATTTTTAAGCATATTGTATCTCTTTATCAATATGATCGGAGTAATCATTCCGGGCATGACAGGAATGTTCGTGGATAATTATATGTCGGATCTTGGTGTAACGAAGTTTGGGGCGTTCTTTGCCGTTTTCGCCGGAGTACTTTTGCTGCAGTTTTTGCTGATATATTTAAGGATCAAAGTGACCCAGAGATACTACCGCGTACAGTCAGCGACTCTTAACCGTAATATCATCAAGAAGATATTGGAACTTCCCACCGCTTATTTCCAGACAAGAAGCCATTCCTCAATCGTAGGCAAACTGGAATCCATAGAGGTTTTGTCAGACTATATTTCCACCAAACTGGTTCCCCTTGGTCTGGGACTTGCATTTTCGGTCATATACACGATCATGCTTTTCTATAATTCCCCCATAATTGGATTTATAAGTCTTACTGTGATTGCAATCACCATCATCCTTTTGCGCATGATGATATCTAAGACAACCAGTGCCACTATGACAGCCTCCAATGAACAGCTGTCCTTTATGATGGAGAGCATGCAGACCTTTAAGCTGTTCGAAACGATCAAGGCTACTGCGGGTGAGAAGGATAATCTTAAGAAAAATATCAATGCTTATAACCTGTATGAGAATGCCGTACAGAAGTCCAAGAAAAACATTGCAATATTAAGCGCCATACCGGTGGCTGTGCCGCTTATCATACAGACGGTTGTTGTAAGCACCGGAAGCTTCCAGGTAATGAAAGGGACTTTGACGGTGGGTGCACTGGTAGCCTGCCAGAGTATTGCAACCTCTATTTTCTCCCCTATAGCAGAATTCATATCCGGCTATGCAATCATCAATGGACAGGAGGTCAACACCAGGGGACTTCATGATATTGAATCAGAGAGTAGGGACGAACTTTTTACAAGAGAGGGCGGAATAGAAAAGGACCGCTTAGCGGGCAGAGTCGAAATAAAAAATGTTTCCTTTGGTTATAACTCTACCATGGGGAACATCGTAGAAGATATTAACGCAACCATTGAGCCGGGAAGAAGCATCGCCTTCGTTGGAGGTTCAGGTGCAGGTAAAACAACGCTCCTGCGTCTTATAGAAGGTTTGTATGAACCAAATTCCGGTGAGATCCTCTTTGACGGACATACCATAAAGGAACTTAGTCGTGGAACTGTTGCCAGGTCTGTTGCTGTGGTAAGTCAGTCGCCGGCAATTTTCCGCGGCAGTGTGCGGGATAATATAACGCTGTTTGATAACTCAGTAAGCATTGAGAGTGTGATCGAAGCAACAAAGGCTGCCTGCATATATGAGGATATCATAAGCCACGAGGGTGGCTTCAATGCCATGCTTGATAACAACGGACATGGCTACAGCGGTGGACAGATTCAGAGAATGATGCTTGCGAGAGCTTTGCTTAAGAAACCTTCAATACTCATCCTTGATGAGGCAACCTCAGCTCTGGACGTACTGGTGGAAGAAGAGGTAATGAATAACATCAGGGCACTTGGAATCACCATGCTGATCGTAGCACACAGGCTCTCAACCATTAGGGACTGCGATGAGATTTTGGTTTTGGACCACGGACACATAGTCGAGAGAGGAACCCACGAGGAACTGATGGGAGATGAGTACTCCTATTATAAGGAACTGGTTAAATCTCTACAGGAGGCAGAATGAGCGATAAAAACAGATATTCCTATATACAAAGAGCTGATTCCATTCTGTATGGAGAACTTAGAGGGGATTACGACAGCCTCATAGATGACAGGGAAAACCGTCTGGCCTATGCCTTTTTGCTGCTGCTTAAGTTAAACGGTCTGCCGATCAGACATATAGATGAGGCGCAGCTTAAGGCAAGTGAAGATCAGATATCTTATCTGGCGCAGACTCAGAATGTATATGCCGGCTACTTCAATATAGAAAAAAACTGGAACAGAAATGACCTGGGGGATTTCATAGGTTTTCTAGCAGAAGATGAGAAGCCTGTGATCATCAGGAAGCATGCTATCCATTATTCGGTATATGACCCGGAAAGCGGTAAAGAGGAGCGCTATGATCCTAAAAGGCACAGACTAAGCGATATGGCGCTTAATGTCCTTGCCCTTCCTGACAAAGAAAACATATCAGGACCGAGGCTTATTTTTGATGCGGTATTAAGACAAAAGGCAGAGCTTGCCATATTTGGGGGACTGACAATGCTGGTTGCGCTGTTTTCCCTCCTTATTCCGATCGCCATCAATCGTATGGTTGGGCAATATATTTACTGGACCGATTCGGATATCATAAAGACAGCTGCTATATGTTTGATACTTATCATAAGCATGCTCTTTTTAATAAATGTAACAGTGAACCGCAGCAAGGCGGTTATAGAGTCCAAGGCGCGCGCACGTGTGATGGCAACAGTTCTGACCAAGTTATCCCAAATAAGTTCAGGTGATGAGGAAAAGATAAAGGACGATCTTGTGGGACTTTTTATGCCCTTCGTTACAGCACTTGAGACGATCATCGATTCGGCACTGGGGACTTTTGTATATTTGTTCCAAAGCATTGTGATAATTATCTCCATAGGTTTTTCCTCTAAGGGAAGTATGAAGATAATCATGTATGTCGTCATACTTGTCGCCTTAGTGACTGTATGGATAGAATACCTGATATACACAGGAACAAAGAAAAAGCAGGTAACAGAGAAAAATCTGAATCTTATCAAAACAGAGCTTCTTGACAATGTGGAAGCTATCAAAAATTATGACATTCAGAACAGACTCTATTACAGATTCGCAGTGTCCTATGATGAGAATATGAGACATGTTCTGTCCTTAAACAGTGCCTCACAGTGGCAGAGCGCCCTGCTGACTATCACGGGCAGCGTGGTTTTACTGACACTGTTTGCAAACATAGAAATTGGACACGACATGCAAAAGGGAACAGTAACAGCAGTTACAGCCTCATTGTCTTTAATGATAAGCTATTTAGGCATGATGCTTGGAAACTTAAGCACGTTCCTTAAAAATATTCATTATGCCAATCTTGCAACTCAGGTTATGGGATTTGAATCCGAAGGTATCGGAGCAGAAGGTTATACCGGAGAGGTGTCCGGCGAGATCGAACTTTCAAATGTAAGCTTTCGCTACAGTGAGGATTCAGGAATGATCATAAAGAATGTAAGCTTAAGGATTGAGCCCGGCGAATTCATAGGAATCGTAGGTGGCTCAGGCTCCGGTAAGAGTACACTTATTAAGCTTCTACTTGGATTCGTCAAGCCTACAGAGGGAGTGGTAAGTTATGATGGCGAGGAAATAGACAGATTTGATATGGAGGCACTTCGCAGCCAGTTCGGAGTGGTTATGCAGAATGCCCAGTTGGTAACCGGCAGTATAGCATCCAATATAGGTATGTCTCAGGATGCTGACATGGATAAGGTTATGAAGGCTGCCCGGATGGCCAACATCCATGATGAGATTGATGCCATGCCAATGAAATATAACACTATGCTTTCCAGCGAGGCTGAACTTGTATCCGGCGGCCAGAGGCAGAGGATAGTGCTGGCAAGAGCACTTATGAATGATCCCAGGATACTTATCCTTGATGAGGCAACCTCTGCTATGGATAACAAATCACAGGCAGTGGTTAAGCAGAGTCTTAAAGGACTAAACATAACCAGAATTGTCGTTGCTCACAGACTTTCAACGATCGAAGATTGCGACCGGATAATCGTGATGGACAAAGGCAGTGTGGTAGAGGTTGGTTCCTATGAGGAGCTTATGGAAGCCCGCGGCCTGTTCTATAGAATGGCCTGCAGGAACCTTTGCTAATCCAGAGGCAAATTATACGTTGCAATCATAGATATTTACGTCATTGTTTACTTCCCGGTCACGCCTGAAGTAATCGTTATCGGTATTGCCGGAAACCTGGTTTATCCACTTGGTTAATGCTTCTGCTGCATTTTCGTAGTTTTCACCATTGACCATATCGTCGATTACATCCGGAGAACTGGGATCAAGAATCGGAGTAACACCGGCACCGTTTATATCAGATAGATTTTTATCTTTGATTCTTTCTATATTTTCAGCCATAATAAACCTCCTTTGTTTAAAGACTCCTGCCGGGAGTGCCATCCCAGTAACCGCTTATTCCTTTGATCCCTTTAAGCTGGGAATTAAAGGCTCTTATGAATGAAGGTTCAGTTGTTGATACTTCATTCAGATGCTTATATCCGCTATTAAGTGTTGCGAGCATTCCTTCACCCATCTTGCATATTGCATCGGCTGTTTCGATGGATATCTTTTTCCCGTTAAAGAAAAATTCATCAGCGGAAAATGCATGATAGTTTGTTGTTATGCCGAACTTATTGTATATACTTTCTGAATATGTGTTGGGGAAAAAGGTTCCTCCCGATACATTTTCAAGTATATTTTCATTTATCTTTTCATTGCTCATAGCTTTTCTCCTTTTTAGCAGAATGTGTGCCAGTAGGTTCCCTTTAAGCCATCCCATTCGATTGACCATTTTTCCCTAAGAACCGTTTTCCATTCTCTTGCATAGCCAACCCAGTCGGCACTTCCCTGGTATTTCTTCCAGATCTTTTTGCTTTCTCTTATAATCTTATCCGCAAGATCAAATGAGATCTCACCGCCGCTTATAAAGTATCTGCTTGAGCCGACCCAGGTTGATTCAATACTTATGCCTGCATTATATATTTCGCCGAATGTTCTGGCATCTCCCGGGGCACTCTCAACGAGCCATCCTCCGTTAACTTCACTAAGTAATGTATTATCAAGAGGTACAATTTTTTCATTATCCATGTTATTCATAGTATGTTCTCCTTTCGTTAAGACATTATTTCCGTCCCCGGGGGCTGATAGTCCCCGGCGTCTTGTCGTTTTCAGTGTCTTACAGTAGATTGTGGTTTTCGCTTCCGCCATCCGTACGAGTGTAAGAGTAAGGAACTGATGATTCACCGCTTACGAGATATTCTGCAACGGTCTCATCCGGCAGAGAAGCATTATCATACCGGATAGTATAAGTCCAGCAAACATTGTGAAAGAGATCATAACCTCTGCCGCATTCGATGATCGTTCCGCTCTCCATGGCAGTTGCGCCAACGCGTGCAACTGTTACCTGCTGGCCGATCTTGTATCTGGGAAGGCTTATATTTATATTATTTGTGTTTATCTTAATTCCGTTAGTGCTGACCTTACGGCCACCTGTTACAGCCTCAAGTGCTTCCTCTTCAAGAACTTCTGCATTTATATTCTTCATAATATTTTCTCCTTTCGGTGATCCTTTATTTTTATTACGTGTTAATAATATAACTGAGGGCGTTGCAGAAGCGTTGCAGTATTATCATTTGAATCAATGAAAAAGATATATTACAATTGTTTAAAACAAATATAATGAAAATCGGGGAATAATCGTATGAAACTTAAAACCTGGCAGACAATCCGGATCGGATTTGCATTTCTGTCAATTGGCGCCTTCTGGCAGATGTACAACGGTGTTATACCGCTTATTTTAAGTAATACCTTTCATTTAAATGAGACGATATCAGGTGCAATCATGGCCTTAGACAACGTTTTAGGCCTTTTTCTTCTGCCGCTTTTCGGAGGAATATCTGACAGGTGCACTTCGAGGCTTGGAAGAAGAAAGCCGTTTATCTTGTTCGGCACGATCGCTGCCGTAATTCTCATGCTGCTAATTCCTTTAATTGATAACAGTTACTATGCAGATCCCACAATGATGAAAGAAATTTTATTCATCGGGATACTGGGTGTGCTGCTTGTTGTTATGGGTACTTACCGTTGCCCTGCGGTAGCACTTATGCCGGACTGTACGCCTAAACCGCTTCGAAGCCAGGGTAATGCCATTATTAATCTGATGGGTGCCATTGGAGGCATATTCTATCTGCTTATTTCCACGATGCTATATTCATCGGGCTCTGCAAGAACGCAGAAAGAGCATGTTGACTACCTGCTTCTTTTTATGATTGTAGCAGGTATAATGCTTCTTGCTCTTGTCATTCTTATGACTACAGTTAATGAAGTTAAAATCACCGCAGAAATTGCAGAATTGGAAAAAGAACATCCGGAATGGAATCTGGCAGAAGATGATGGTTCCGGAAGTGAAGAATTGCCCAAAGATGTAAAGAAGAGCCTTTTCTTTGTTCTTCTTTCCGTAATGCTATGGTTTATTTCCTATAATGCGTTGCAGACCTGGTTTACCACCTTCGCTAACAGGGAATGGGGCATGGCCTTGGGAAATGCAGACATGTGCCTTACTGTTGCTACCTTAGGCGCTATTTTAACCTACGTGCCTTCAGGCGCCCTGTCCGCTAAACTTGGAAGAAAGAAAACCATACTTCTTGGCGTTGCTATGATGGCTGCCTGCTTCCTTTTTGGTTTTATATTCTATTTAAGCTTTACCGGAACTCTGTCCGGCTCTAAGGTTTATATCTTCTATGTACTCTTGTTCATTGTAGGAATGGGATGGGCATTTATTAATGTTAATTCACTGCCTATGGTAATCGAGATGTGTAAAGGCTCTGACGTGGGGCAGTTTACGGGATACTACTATACCTTCAGTATGACTGCGCAGATCCTGTCGCCGATTCTTTGCGGCGCACTTCTAAGATATGTAGGTTACGGAACTTTTTTACCCTTTGCTTTTTGCTTTATGCTGGCGGCTTTCATCACAATGCAGTTTGTGAAGTATGGGGATGTCAGATAAGCAAAGTAGATTAGCATTGCATGGAAAGGAAATAAATTTATGGTAAATGAGAATTTAATGAAACAGGCATTCCTGGATATTCCCGGTGGGGTGATCATCCTGGGAGCCCATGGAAAGATGAATTATTGCAATGCTCAGGTGCTGGATCTTCTGGAGATAGAGGAAATAGGTCCCAATATGCATCTTGCAGAACTGATGGAGGAAACTGATTCAAGAAACGACGCCTTTTTTGACGTGATCATGGATGTTAGTTATGAGAAAAAGGGAGAAGTTTCCGAGCACGTAAAGTATTACACTTCAGATGGCAGAATAAAATATTTTCATGTCACTTCAGCTCTTATAAGAGGAGAGGACGAGACTGATGTGATCATTACACTTAACGACGAAACACCTGAAAAGGAGCTTGAAGCAAGCAATAAACAGAATGTTGTAGTGCTTACTAGCCTGGTTCTTGCCATATGTTTGTGGAATCTTATATACGAAATCTGGGAGAAAATGGGTCGCCCCTTTAGCGATAAGGGAATGACTCTGGGAATTGAGCTGATAGGGTTTGTACTTATGGCTGTGGTGGTGTTTAAGACAGCAATCAAGCTGCGTGATTTCGGCTACGGGGTACGTAACCTTTCTAAGATTCTCATAAAGGACGGATTGATTGCCCTTTTGCTGGTGGGCCTTATGCTTGGAGCCAAGGCAATTTTATTAAAGACTTCTCCGGGAATATTTAAGGAAAATGTACCATTTTGGAACTGGTCCGCTTACAACATCGGTGTGCCGCTTTATCTTATTACATCCATCATACAGGAATTTATATCCCGCGGCGCATTACAGGAGATCTTAACCCGCATCTATTCAGGTCCCAGGAAGGATTTTAATGCCATTGTGGTAAGCTCGCTTTTCTTCACGGGAATACATATTCACAAAGGAATAGTATTTATGCTGGGAGCTTTCGTGCTCTCCATACTGCTTGGCTATTTATATAAGAGCGACAAGACAATATGGGGTGTTTCACTGATACACTTTGTATTCGGGATCTCACCGCGTTTTCTTGGTTTATGGTAGGAGAGAAGACTTTCTTACGTACTCCCTAACCTCGGCAAGGGACATGTTATTTTCTCTTGCTATCTTTGCAAGATCTTCATATTCATATTTTTCTTTTTTAACGCCGTAACCTGAAGATACTTTTTTATGAACCTCTCCAAGGTCTGTGTTTATAACTTCCATACTGCGGGAGAGGGTATAGCGGCGGCTTATGTTTTCGCGCACCCCGAGGGTTGTGGTGTGCTTAAAAATAAGGTTTAGTATCTTATCTTTATCCCGTTCAAGGCACATAACAGTAAGCAAAGTTCCCGGACGAGATTTCTTCATCTGTATCGGGATCGTATATATTTCCAATGCTCCTTCCGCAAAGAGACGCTCCTCGGCATAGCCTATGGCTTCAGCCGTTATATCGTCGAAATTGCAGGTAAGCTCAATAACTCTGTCACCTGCTTCCTCGGCTTCACCTAACAGAGCGCGAACGCAGTTGGCAGAAGAATAGTCCCTATCCCCCATACCATAGCCAATGGCCGATTTTATCATAACCGGCATATTGCCGAAGCTTGTAGCAAAGTATTTAAGCAATGCAGCTGCAGTGGGAGGGCAAAGTTCACCCTTTATCTCTCCGCCGTATATAGGCACATCCTGCAGGATATATGCGGTTGCAGGTGCAGGCACGGGAAGGATACCGTGGGCACATTTTACACTGCCGCTTCCCACATGAACAGGAGATACCACCACCTGCTCAGGTTTCAGAGCATCCATCAAAAGACAAACTGCCGTAATGCCTGCTAAAGCTTTCATTTCACCAACCTCGTGGAAATGAATCTCCTCAAGAGGAATGCCGTGAACATGGCTTTCAGCCTCAGCAAGCAGGGAATATACAGAAAAGATATCTTTCTTAATCTTTTCGGAAACAGGGAGTTCCTCGATGGCGTGCTTTATATCAGACATACTGTTGTTGTGATGGCCGTTTAAAGAGGTGTCAGTCACCGTGATCCTGGTGCCCATGATCCCGCATTTTTCGGAAGCCTCACTTTTAAATGTAACTCCGGGAATCCCCAGGCTATTAAGAATTTTAAGAAAATTTTCTTTATCCGGAAGGAGCTCAAGTAAGGATCCCGCAAGCATGTCCCGGGATGCGCCCATTCCGCAGTCTAAATACAGTGTTTTCATGTTGAAAATTTTATCATTGCAAAGGTCAAAAGACAAGCAAAGCCCGGGGCAATATTTTATAATATATGGTAAGATAATAAGATAACAAAAAAGTCAAAGGAGTCATTCAATGGAACAGGAAAATTCATCACTTTTTAAACGCATAATTTTCGCTATACTTGCGGTTATACTGACGGTCGCACTTATTTTAGTGGGAGGCATATTAGGGGATCTTGCCACAGCTCCCATGCAGAAAAGCAGCAATGCGGCCATAGCATTCGGAGGCATGTATGCATCCTTTATAGGAATCTGGATCATATTACTGCTCGTTAACCGTATAGGTAAGGGAAACCGTAAGTTTTTCAGCGCATTGAAACCCAGCAAAGCAAGATGGAAAATTTCGGTAGGACTTGGTCTTTTACTTGGATTCGGATTAAACCTCGTTGTTGGAATAACTGCCCAGCTTTTGGGTGAGATAAATATATACTACGATTCCTTTAATCCGTTACCGTTTCTATTTTTGCTCATTTGTGTTTGTATACAGAGCGGAGCTGAGGAACTGGCTTTTCGCTGGTTCTTATACCAGAGACTTTCAAAATATTTCCCTAAAACACCTGCAGTTGCAATCCTGGTAAATGCCCTTATCTTTATGGGACTTCATGTATTTAACGGCGGAATTACGCTGATAGGAATGCTTCATCTGGTGTTTATGGGAGTCATATGTTCACTGTTTGTTTATTATTTTGATTCCTTCTGGGGCGTAGTTATTATTCACACAGGCTGGAATTTCTGTCAGAGCATTCTGCTTGGGCTTCCCAACAGCGGAGTCGTAAGTGCTTATTCCGTATTTAAGCTTGACGCAGCTACGGCTACAAGCGGCTTTGCCTATAACGTTGATTTCGGAATAGAAGGCTCTGTTATGGCCGTTATACTTCAGGTTATTATCATTATTGGTCTTTTAATTTACGGCAGGAAAAGGAAGGCCGCTTCGTAATTAAGTAGGATAGAGATTTAAAAAATGTTAAAAATAGCAGATGATGAAACTAAAGAAGCAATAGATCTTCAGCATGGAAGCGATGTCTTTCACAGGGCCTTAGCCTATGTTAAGGAGGGTGAAAAATATTTTCATGTGAGCAACCCTGAAGGTGAGGACTATAGCCTTTCCTATGAGGATAATAACAGCATGATCCCGGGAGCGGATTTAGATGAAAAAAAGAGATTCTTTCCGCCCTTTTATGATTATGATGAAAATGATGTAGGAGGCCTTTGCCTTGATGTTTTTGAGGGCTATGAGAGCATTTATTTTGAAACGATAGATGAGTACACGATAGTGCTCATAGGTGTTCTTCTTAAAAATACAAATCTTAAGATATTCTTTACCGATAAGAAAATTCTGCTTTTTTATGAAATTTCAGAGAGACTTAAAAATATAGATGCACTTCCCGAAAAGAAGCCTGGAGAGATGTTTGTAAGTTACGGCCCTCACGTTGGCTTTATTAATAATGACTACTCACATCTTTGCCCCCAGGCTCTTTTTTACAGTGTCTTTTTCTTTAGATACCTAACTGATATTCCCGTTGATAAGATAAACTTCGTAGAGGTTGAAGTTCCCGAAAGAGTTGGTATAGGCGGGCTTCTTACCCACTTTACCATGATGAAAAATGCCTTTGAAGATAAGGGCTTTAAGACCTTTTTAAAGCCTTCTTCAACAAGGTTCCCGGACGATTTTATAAGCAGGTATTTTAACATTGAATTTACCCCTAAAGAGGCAAATCCCGATAATACGATTTATATAACCGATTTCGACCATTGCTGTGCAAGTTACTTAATAAACAAATATAAATCAGTAACCATTGAAAAAAATATCCTGAATAAAAGCTTCATCGGGGAAATGGAAGAGTACCGTGAGGCTGTTATCGGGGACAAAAAATGCCTTGGCGTTCTTGCAAGGGGAACTGATTATGCCGTTGGAGATTATGGCGCAGAAAGACACCATGCGACCGCCTCTGACATGATACCTCTTATAAGAAAATGGACAGAGGAATATGGCTATGAGCTTATATTCCTTGCAACCGAGGATCAGGGGATCCTTGATGAATTCATGGAAGCCTTCCCCGGAAAGATAAGGGCAATAGCTCAGGAAAGACATAGAAAAGAGGATTTTAAAAAGGGAGAGCTCATATACGAAAAGGAAAGGCGGGAAATGTCAGGTGAGGAGTACATTAACCACCTTATTGACACCAGTGTCAATTATTTTTATGCCCTTTATATCCTTTCTTCCTGCAGTGCCTTTATTTGCTCGGGCCAGTGCAATGGCTGGGACACTGTTTTAGTCTTTAACGGAAACCTTTTTGAAAGAAAAAGAAAATTTATGATAGATATTGAGGGAAATCCCGCGACGGAGGATTTTGCCTATATTTGTGACCTTCACTCAGGAATGGCGGCAAGGAATGTGATCCCTAATAAGAATCCGCTTACCATTACCATCGGCTTTAAACTTAAAGAGGGGGTGTCTCGGGAGTCGCTTAAAAAAGCCCTTTTAGATACCCTGAAGGTCTATCCTTATTTTAAGCGCAGCATTATTTTCCGGAATGGAAAATATATAATGACCGAAAATCCCATGGAATTTGTAATAATGGAAAAAGACAGGGTTATAGCCCCCTCCATGCCGGAAGCAAATTTCCATATGGTCACCATAAGTTATAAGGGAAACAGCATTAAATTCGGCTTTGACCACGCGGGAACGGATGGCGGCGCCGCCCTTAGGTTTCTTTCAACCTATTTCTTTTATTATTTCTCTGATTTTAATAAAATGGAATATGATGTCCCGGATAATGTAAGAAGCCTTAAGGATATCCCAATAAACGGACAGGATGAAGATGCTTTTCTTAAGGTTATGCCGGTTCTACCTGAGGATGGGACAGACGCAAATAAGGAAGCTAAGACCGATAAAGAAACCTTTGCCCCTCCGGAAATTAAAGGCAATCCCCCGGTGACGGAATTTGCAGATGGAAACAGATACTTAATAGCCCTTGATGGAAAATCCTTCATAGATTACTGTAAAAAACTTAAAGGAACCCCGCAGTCAACACTTAGTCTATTAGTTGCCAAGGCACTAGAGAAGCCCCATAAGGATAATAAAAAGCCCATAAGGATAACCTTTCCCGTAAGCATCCGCAAGGCCTTTGGAAACGAGGAATCCCTTATGTCGCAGATAGTGGCAGCTGAGTATGTATATGATGCCACAAGTCTTAATGATGATGATAAAGCGATAGAACTTACGGAAGACTTCAGGAATAAGCTTAAAGACATAACGTCCAAAGAGGGTATGAATCTCTTAGCCGGTAAGATGCGGATTATAATAGAGCAATCTAAGGCGCTTAGGGCAAAGGGAATGTCTGATTATGTGTATGCAAAGGCGCTTTCATCAGGTGATGCACCTGTGAATATTTCCATGGTTGGAACCATTAAGCTGCCTAAAGAATACAGTGATGAAATAAAGGAAGCATATTTTTATTATCTTCCCAGAAACGGGTTATCAGTTCATATGCTTGAGGCAGGAGATAAGTTCTATATAATGTGGGCTCAGGCAGGCACTGATGATACCCTGGTAAAATATCTGGTTCAGCACATGAAGAACCTTGGAATAAAAGGAGAAATTTATGACACCGTATTTTAGTATTTTAATACCGGCCTGCAACATGGAAGGAAAGATGGATGAGTGCATCTCATCCCTTAAGGCTCAGACCTTTGATGACTTTGAAGCCATAATGGTGGATGACGGATCAAAGGATAAAACCTATGAGATGCTGCTTGGATTTTCAAAGGAAGATCCCCGTTTTAAGGCTTTGTCCCATGGAGTAAATAAGTCCTTACTTGCAGCGCGTTACACTGCCATGGAGAAGGCAGTAGGCAGATACATTTTATTCCTTGACTCAGATGATTATATCGAAAAAGATACTCTTTTTAGCCTTAAAGAGAGCCTTGATAAGGAACCGGTTGATATCCTTCGCTTCGGCTTTAAATATGAGCCGGGAGGAGAGGTACTGCCGCCTGAAAGTGATGATCCCCTTGCGGATATCTTAGCTGACAAAATACCTGCCGCAATCTGGAAGAATTGTTATGCAAGATCAGTCATAGATGAAGTGCTTACAAAATCCTCTCCCTTTTACTGCAATATGGGAGAGGATGTGTGCCTTGCAGGGATCTTGTTTTCTTGCGGCAAAACCTTTGGAAAAATAGACAGGGTATTTCATCACTATGTTCTCGGAAACGGCATGAGCAATGTAAGAAAGGCCTCACTTGAAAAGGCTAAAAGGGATATTACCTCGGTTCTTCAATCCGGAAGTCATCTTAAGGCCTTTATGGAAGAATATAATCCGGATTATCTTTCTAAGCTTAATACAAAGCTTCGCACAATGTACAGATTTGTGCTCTTCCAGAATGTCTTTTATGAAAGCAATATAACGGATATGCTTGAATGCCTGAAACTTGTTAAGGATGAAGGCCTTAAGGATGTGTATGAATGGGGCTGCAGTAAGCTTCTTCCTATAAAGATAGCGGATATGCTTAAAAAGACAGATGAAAGGTACAAGGATATCCCGGATTTTACCAAAGAAGATTACAAGAGGCTTATAGAAGAAGATTAAACAGGCAAAACAGATAATAAGATCTGAGGAATTACATTAATATGAATGAAGTTGAATATACAGACAGTGTCAAAGTAACAGGCGGCCTTATAAGAGGCTATAAGGGCCGTAGTGGAGTAAGGATATTTAAAGGGATTCCCTATGCAAAGGCGCCCGAAGGCAAGGACAGGTTTAAATGGGCAAAGGAGCCCGAGGGCTGGATGGGCGTTAAGGACTGCCTTAAATTTGGTCCCTCTCCCATACAGGCACCCTTAGACCATACCTTTGACAGGCTCTGGACCAAAGAATTCATAATAACAAATACGGATTGCAGCGAGGACTGTCTTAGCCTTAATATTTGGGCACCTGCAGAAGATAGCAGCCTTACGAACTCAAAATATCCCGTTATCCTGTATTTCTTCGGAGGAGGTTTTGTAACAGGAGGTTCTTCCTGCGAAATATATGACGGAAGTGCTCTTGCCGAAAACAAAGTCATATATATAAGCTTTAACCACAGGGTAGGAAATCTCTCTCTCTTTATGAATGAAGAAATAGATGAGTTCATAGGAGAAAAGTCAGGCAACTGCAATTTAAAGGATGCAATCACCGCACTTAAATGGATAAGGGAAAATATAGGATCCTTCGGAGGAGATAAGGACAATATAACCATCTGGGGACAGAGCGCGGGAGCAGCTGAGGTTATGGCTCTTTGTGCTTCTCCCCTTGCAAAGGGACTTTTTAAAAGATGCATAACCATGGGCTACAATAACTTCGTTAAGTTTGCAAGGCCCTGGTTTAGCCAAAAAGAAGCCATAGAGGCCTCAAATAAGCTTCTTAAGGATAAAAACATGAAGACAGAGGACCTTTTTACGGCATCTTACGAATTTTATGCTGAAGACCCCAAGCTTATGAATCTCATAGTGGACGGAATGATCGTGACCGATTACTGCGATGTATTCGTAAAAAGAGGCGATACCAGCGACGTTGACATGATAATGGGGGCTGTCACGGGAGATGTTCTTATGGGAGGCGTCTTTAGAAGGGATAATCCCGATTCCAGGGAAAAGGTACTTGAATATCTTAAGGCCTTTTTCGGAGATGACCTTGGCAGGATCCTTGAGATCTATGATTTTGAAAATAAGGATCTTGCAGCATTTAAGAAAGATATAAACTACGACAATCTTATAATCTCCCAGCTGTATTTTAAGAAAGAAAGATATAAGGCAGGAGCGAAGAGCACCCATATCTATTTCTTTACCCATCCCATGCCAGGGCCGGATGAGGCGATATTCGGAGCCTTCCACTCAGCTGAGGTGCCTTACTTTATGGATTATTATTCTGATTTCCGAAAGGACTACTGGAAGGAGAAAGACTTTTTACTGGGTAAAACTCTATGCAGGTTCCTTTCTTCCTATGTAACGGATGGCGATGTCACCATAATGGCGGATGATGAGGGAGAAGGATATTCCTATACCCTTATATCAACTGATGAGATCTCGGTTAAATATATAGACAAAGAAAAATATGACCTGTGGGTCAGAGGATATGAAAGACTATGACACCTTTTTTTGACATTATAGTGCCTGTTTACAATCAGGTGGGCAAGATGGACAAATGTATAGACAGCCTTAAAAAGCAGACCTTCTCTGATTTTCGGGCTATATTTGTAAATGACGGCTCTAAGGATGAGTCCCTAAAAATGCTTGAAGGCTATGCAAAGGATGATCCCCGTTTTATAGTTACAGGGTATGACATAAACGGCTCCCTTGTTAAGGCACGTTTTACGGGAATGAAGGAAGTTACGGGAGAGTATGTGCTTTTCCTTGATTCTGATGATTATCTTTCTGAGGATGCTCTTTTAAAGATAAAGGGGTTCGTTGATAAAGATCCTGTCGACTACCTAAGCTTTGACTTCATAAGCGAACCTGAGGGGATAAAAGGGCATGTTGTGAGGACTGAAGATGTATATAGTGATATTTTGTCAGATCGTATAAAGCCTGCAATTTGGAAATGCGCTTATTCAAAAAGATTGATAGAAGAGGCCCTAAAAAGGATAAGTCCTTTTTACTGCAATATGGGAGAGGACAGCTATTTTTCGACGGTCTTTACCACCTGCGCCAAAACCTTCGGCACTTTGGATGAAATTTTATATCATTATGAGCTTGGAACTGGAATGTCAGGGGTTTGTTCCGGAGTGAGCAAAGATAAGCTTAAGCGCGACATGGATAGTTTGTCGGAAGCAGCGGAGCATATACTTTCATACCTTAAGGAGTATGCACCTAAATATCTTGAACCTGCTAAGAAACATATTGATGTTATGTTAACCTATGAATGTCTTACGGCAATATATTACGATGATGATATGACCCGGGTGATCGACAACATCTTATGCCTTAAGGAATTGGGATTTGATAAGTATTTTGGCTATGCAGCCACAAGGATACTGCCGGAGAAGATAGGAAGGGAAATGCTTAAAGTGAAGGAAAACACAAGAGCGGGCGCGGAGTTCCTTGAACTTCTTAACGGAATTAAAACGTATGAGGGGTAAAGCCATGAATAAGACACCTGACATAATGGACAGAGTTTATCTTTATAAAAACCGTGGGAAATCCGTTGTTACACTTGTGGGAGTGACCATAGATGAGGTAGTAAAACACGACATTTTAAGGGAGGCTGTTAAAGAGAGTCTTAAGGTTTTTTATCTATTCTCCCTGCAGCCCTTTTTTACAGCTGATAATAAGGTGGAATTTAAAGAAAATCCTAATGAAGTACCCGTATACAGGCTTGATGAGGGAAAGCATCTCCTTGGTAGCGCTGACACAAATGGGTATATGTTCTGCGTATATTATGAGGAGGATCGGATAAAACTTTCAGCCTCCCATGTGGTGGGAGACGCAAGGGCTGATATTGATTTTCTTGAAAGAATAGTCTTTGAGTATTACAGACTTAAGGGAGCGTTTAGTGCAGATAATACCGGTTCAGAAGATGTTCCTTCAATAAGACCGGAGGAAGAGGCATTTACAGGGCTTTATGAGGCAGCACTTTCACATATTGAAAATATAGAGACGAAATCGGATGAAACTAAGGCTGCTGATTGTGAGATCCTGTTCCCCACATACATAGAAAAGACGGATCGGCCCTATGATAGCGGCAGGCTCTACATGAAAAGATCGATAAGCTTTTCCTATGACAGCCTCCTTAAGATTGCTAAAAGATATGATGTATCTCCATCTCTTATAATCTCGGATGCAATAAGCCGTGCAATGGAGAGGGTATACGACACAGAGGGCAAAAACTTTAAAATATGTGTTTCCGTTGATATGAGAAATAAATACGGTGTTGATTCCATGCATAATTTTGCAACGGGAATATATCTTATCTATCCTTCTGATGGCGGGAAACCGGAACCTGAAAAAAGATATGAAATATTAAAAGAGGAATTTAAAAGGGCACTGGATTTTAATAAGCTTTCAAAGGGAATAAAAGAAGACGCCGAGCTTATGAAAATGCTGGAGGCTTATTTAAATCTAAATGATTATAAAAGCGTAGAGGCTGTTGTTAATAAGGGCCTTATGGATAAACTTCCATCTTTTTATATTGCCTCTATGGGAAGGTTCAACTTTAAAGAGAGCATAAGAGACCACATAAAAACTGTTGATTTTAACGGAGTGCCCACAACGGGTGAGACCTGCTATTATTCCTTTGTCTATGAAGGCAGGTATACACTTAATATTGCAGGGTGCCACGAAAATAAAGAAACATCAGAAGCACTTGTAAATATATTAAATGAAATGGGCCTTGATGCATGTGAAGATGCCTCAGGCCTTGAGGATACTGATTTTCTTGATGTTAATGGATTTATCAGGCTTTCTTTTTAAGCAAAGATACCCTTAGAGGGATGAACTCTTCAAACATCCAGTTAAACACAGCCTCGTATTTATCGCAGTTAAATATGCTCATATATTCGTAGATGCTCTTCCAGCTGCTGTCACGTCCACCATACTGGTACATGGTAGAGGTGATGATCGAAAAGGCAGTATTATCAATAAGAGGAACAAGATCTTTGTTATTTTCAAGAAGAAAATCCTTCATATAGGTTATTGCAAGCTCTATGTGGCTTAACTGCTTTTTTAATTTTTCGCAGTTGAGATCCTTGGTATTGTTACACATACCGCCGGTTGTAACGTAATGATAGAGGTATTCATCAAGATAGCCAAAAGACTTAGCGTAGTTATATGCAACGGTTTTAATATAAAAATCCTCAGCCATGTTGCAGTAACCCTTTTTAAGGTGTAAAAGGGTTTCATCCACAACGGATTTTTTGAAAATATCGATAAAGAGAGCAGATATACCCTTACATTCAAGAAGGTTCCTAAGACGGTCCGGGGATTTCGGCGGCAGCATCTTTTTGCCTGAAGGCTCCATGGTAACGCCTATGCTCAGTATATCAACGGGATTCTCTGAAAGGGCAGCAGCAGCCTTTTCAAAATAGTCAGGCTCAACATAATCATCAATGTCGATGAAGACTATATATTTGCCCCTGGCTGCACTAAGGCCTGTTATCCTGGCACAGAGGACAGAGGAATTAGCATCGTGTTCGATTATCCTGAATCTTTCATCACCCTTTATAAAGTCTGATATTCGGGCAGAAGATGCATCTGTAGAGCCATCATTTACAATAATTACTTCATAGTCACCAAAGCTTTGGGATATAATAGAGGATAAACAGTCTGTAAATATATTTTCCTGATTAAATACGGGGATTATTACTGAAAAAAATGGTGTCATCTCATGTCTCCTAAAATGTGTGCAGATAATAATAACTACTTGATAATTATAAAATGCACCGGAAGGTAAAACAATGGAAAAGTTAAAAGAACAAAGGCTCGGAAGGGCTAATAAATTTTTTTATTATTACATGTCAGGGTATGCAAGCTTCGATATAAGAATATGTATTACCTTTAAATCTCTTGATATTGAGAAAATGAAGGAAGCTTCAAAAAAAGCCCTTGAAGCTTATCCTGAGTTTGCCAAAAGAACCGTCATAAAGGGAAATGTACTTACAAGCGTAGATAATGATGAAGAGATCTTATTTGTAAAAAGAGATAACAAGGCAAGATGCTTTTCAACTGATGAGACAAACGGCTATCTTTTTTATTTTGATTATGAGGGCAGAAGCCTTTGCTTTTACTGGTATCATGGCATGTCGGATGTAGCAGGGGCTTATGAATATTTAAAAAGGACACTATATCTTTATGGAATAAGTACTTCGGTGGAGTTTTCCGATAAGGAAAAGGCGGAAATAGAAGGACAGATAAGATGCGATCGATTTACCTTTAATGAAGCAAACGAAGCGGATCTTCTTGACCCCTACGGCACCTACGGGGATAAGAATGCAGTCCCTAAGGTTAAAATCGACACAAAATGGGCCTATGCCATTCCGGCTTCAGACTATCCGGAGAATGCAGATTATTACCACTCAATGAAAATCAGCTTAAACTGCAGTGATTTTATCGCTAAGACAAAGGAGTATGAGACTTCATTTATACCGCTTCTTAATGATTACTTATCAATGGCTTTTAGAAAAGCATATGATGCCGGTGATAAGCCTGTAACTGCCATGGTTCCAGTGAATCTTCGAAGGTATTTTAACTGCGAGACCAAAGGGAACTGCTCAGACGGCATAATGATCCCTGTCTTTAAAGAGGATGAAAGCCTTGATATTAAGGAAAGATGCAGGAAGTGGAAGAAATATATGCAGGATCAGATGGAGGAGAATAATTTTTCCCGAATCATGGGCTCTAAGGCCGGGATCGTTGATGATATAGAGGAGACCGGAAATTCGATTACAGATGAGGTAAATAAGCGGACCAAACTTCCCAATGAGGAAACTGAGTTCAGGCCTGTGTCCTATGGCCTTACATATCCCGGAAACCTTACTTTACCATCAGGGCTTGATAAGCTTATAGAGGATTTTTCCCTTGATGGCTACGGAAGGGGCAATTCGGTGGTTATCTTTACCTATAAGGACAGGATGTACCTGCAGGCTTTGTGCAGGAGCGATAAAACAGACTACGGTATGATCGTGGCAGATGCCTTCAAGAATGCGGGACTTAATGTGAGCATTGAGGATAAAAAGAGAATAAAACCCAATAAAATGCTGGTTGAGAAGCTTACGAGGATTTAATAAAGGATCAGAGTATGAACATAGATGAACTTAGAGAATTATCGATAGAGAACCTTACGCTTTTGGGAAAGGGAACCCTGGGAGAGGTATATGCCCTTGATGATAGTAAAGTTGTTAAAGTATTTAAAGAGGGCTACGATTCTGAAAAAATCGAGGATGAATATAAAAGAACATTAAATGCCTATGAGCATAAGATTCCCTGCCCTAAGGTCTATGAAATGGTAAGAGTTAATGGAGGCCTTGGAATAGTTATGGAGAGGCTTAATGCCGCAACCATGATGGATCCTGTAAGGCTTGCAGCAGGGGAAAAGGATTATGATAAGCTTGATTTTCTAATGGATGAATTCGTTATAAGGGCTAAAAGGATCCACGATATTAAGACGCATGACCGGGATTTTCCCAATATGAGGGACCATTATATTGAAATCACGGAGGACGTCCTTTCAAAAAAATTATCCAAGGAAGGACTTGATAGGATAAAAGAGCTTCTTCAGATGATTCCTGATAGAGACAGCTTCCTTCACGGCGATCTTAATTTTTCCAATGTGATATATACAGGGGAGCAGGATGACTTTAGGCTTATAGATGTTGCTGCAGCTTCGGCAGGGGACCCTATACTTGATATAAATATCCTGCCTGCACTTCATTATCTGGGACAGTTTAATAAGCTGGTTTATGAGGTCTTTAATATGGATGCTGACACTCTTTATTATGTGTGTGAGGGAGTGTGCCGCAGATATTATAAGGACCTTGATCCCGAAAGATATGAGAAGGTAAGGAAACTTTACTATAATAGCGGCGCTTTAAGGCTTTTAATTAAGCTTTACGAGGACGGTATGCTTGAAGCAATGCCTTGTCAGCTGGTTGAAAAAATATCCGAATTCATATAATAAAGATAAAAATATCTTTGACGGAAAGTGATTAAAAAGATGAAGAACTTTGAGGTATCGGTTATAACCCCGTTTCACAATGTGGATATGGACATGTTCCAAAAGTGTTTTGAATCCATGAAGGCCCAGCTTTACGGCTTTGAAAAGATAGAATGGATAATAGTCCTTCATAACTGTGATAAAGAGCATATAAGTGCTGTCCACAGCCTGTGTGATGAGTACGATAATATCATTCTGGATGAATTAAATAATGAGATTCATACTCCTTCCTGTCCCCGAAACAGAGGTCTTAAACTGGCAAACGGAAAATATATAGGCTTCCTTGACGGAGACGACCGCTATACACCGGAATGTATTAAAGAAGTTCTTAAGTATATGGTCAAAAACGAGGCTGATATAACCTGGTTCAGAAGGGAATATATACTTGAGGACATGAATTCCCTCCCTATAACCGAGATAGTTCTGTGGAGCCAGACTAAAAAAGAAATAATAATAACCAAGGACAACTGGGATGGAGAGAAGATGTTCAGCGGCATCTGCGGAATGGTTACCTCCAGGATGTATGACAGGGCTTTTCTTGAGGAACACAATATAAGCTTTGATGAAAGCGTTCCCTTTGCAGAGGATTATCTCTTTAACATCGAAGCCTATGGCCACGCTGAGAAGATCTGCTATCTGCCCCAGACGATAGGCTATACGTATTATATAAATAATTCCTCCATGGTTCAGAGCCAGAATAAGGACGGAGCAACACTTATTTCCTATGCAAAGGGCTATAAGAAGCTTTTTGACAGAGGACTTATGTATGGCTTTTTCATGAATGCCATTATGTCCCGTCTTTTGGTGGTGCTTTGCAGATTCATGACAGCTTCAAGCTCTCTGACCTTAGATGACAGAAAAGAGATAAGGGATATTCTTGCTCCTTATGTTTTTATGATCAAGCCGCTTAAGGTATCCAAGATCTATTCCGAGATGGTGGTAAGGGAGAGTTACGAGGTTCCCAGAGACGTTATTTTAAACGTTGAGAAGTGGGATCAGAAATCCGATGATGATGATTTCCTTTCAGGAAGTGATCTCTATAATAAATTCAGTCTTCAGCAGCTTGCCCTCAGAGTAGTCATAGAAAACAATATAAGTACGGATATAGGCAGGGAATATGATTTTAAGTCAATATATACCATATCGGGCTATAGGAACAGGATGCCCCTTACAGATTATGAGTATTACCGTCCCCTTATAGACCTTAATACACGTATCGGAGAGTCTGAGATATTTGTAAAGGAGCCCATAACCAATTATGTATATTCAAAGGGCCATAGTGAAAGACGAAGACTCTATCCCTGCACTCAGAGCTTTATTGAGGATTATGAGAAAGAATTCGCAAAACTTCTTAAGGGCCACAGAAACTTCCTTGCTATAGAGATAGCTTCCAAGCAGGAAGAATACAATGACAGAACCTCGGTTGCTTCCATATATGCCATGATGATCCAGGAATATGTTAAAAATATGAGGAGCGGCAAGCATCCGGATTCCACCATTGTAAATGATGATTTTATGCTTTTTAATGAAAAATCAACTGAGATCAGATACCAGAGGATACTCACGGCTTTGGCAGATGCCAATATCACACAGCTTTATGCACCTAATGTCTGGATCCTGCTTGTGACTCTTAAATTTATTAAGAGTTACAGAAAGAAACTTGTAAAGGACCTGCGTGAGGGAAGGATATTCGTATCTGAAAAGAACGACAGGGTAGTATCAAGAGCCATAAAGGCAGACCCTGAACGTGCGGATATAGTGGAAAGCGCCCTGCTAGAGGAGGGAGAGCTTCATCTTAAGAGGATCTGGCCTGGCCTTACAAGGGTTGTTTCCTTAGGCAGCGGTGAGTATTCAGCCTATGCGGATATAGTAAAGGAAAAGAATACCGATATTGCTTTCAACAATGGCTGTCTTTTCATGCCGGAGCTTGTGCTTGGCAGGGCAGTGGCTGATGGAACAGATGAGTATATGCTTATACTTGGAAGAGCCTTCCTGGAATTTTCAAGATATGATGCCGGCACGGGAACATATGAAGAGGACGTTATACTCACCAAGGATCTTAAAGAAGGAGATATTGTCAAAGTTTTCGTCAGCAATAAGGCGGGGCTTTACAGGTTTGACTGCAATAAGCTTATTAGGATCAGCCGTATAGAGGGAGACAACATATATTTTTACCAATGCGATGAACTAAGGCATGCGGTCATCGTAAAAGGAATCAAGGTAAACAGGCTGGAAATTGGAAGTGCCATAAAATCGGCCTTTAAAGAGACAGAAATCAAACTTTTTAACTACGCCTTTGCGGTATTTGGAAATCATCTAAAAATATATCTTGAGCCCTTTAGCGAGGAAATGGTTGAGAATGCAGATATATTAGGACTTACAGAGAAACTGGATGAAGGTATTGCAAAAATAAATCCCCTGTATAAAGAAAAAAGAAATAGGGGAATCATAGCAGAGCCTGAGGTTAAATTTGTGGGGCCTGATGCCTCCCTTCTTTATGCCGAAAGCTTGAGCCGTAAGCTCCATATGACGATGGATATGATAAAACCCGTACATGAACTTTGGATGCCGTCGGATATCAAATTCTTTGAGGCTAATTTATTATGATCAAAAAATAAAAAAGCATAAGGTTGATAAACCGCTTGCAAGGCGTGTTATGCAGCTTATGCTGACATATGTAATTGTGCTTTAAATGGATGGCTTAAATATATAAACGGAGGAATTAAGAAATGGAAGAGAATTTAAACATTGTAATAAACGGCGAAAATATGAATATAAGCCTTAAAGGAAGGATCGGGGCACTGGTGGCTGATTCAATTACCCAGGAGGTCCTTGAAAAGCTTGAAGGAATAAAGCATGTATATATTGATTTTAAAAATGTTGATTATATTTCATCAACCGGACTCAGATTCTTACTGGTTGTGCAGAATGAGATAAATGATATAGACGGAGGAACCATGGAATTAAGTTCAGTACCTGAGGTTGTAATGAATGTTTTTGAGGCTACCGGTTTTACCAGTATCCTTAATATTAAGTAAAGTTTTAACATAGTTTTTAGGAGAAAATATAAATGCCTGAAAGAATCGGATTTTTAGAACAGTTTGAAAAAAATGCAAAGGAACTTGCAAATAATACAGCCCTTAGTGACTGGAAGAAGAAAATGACCTATGGGGAACTTGATGAACTTTCAGGACGGGTATATGGGTATCTTTTAAATAAAGGTATAGGCCCTGAGGATTTCGTCATGGTTAACCTTGAAAGGGGAATTGATATCTTTGCTGCCTGCATCGGAGTGTGGAAGGCAGGAGCTGCCTATGTGATCTGCGAGGTGGGCTATCCCGAGGAAAAGGTTGAGTTTATCTATAAGGACTGCGGATGCAGGATGCGTATAGATACTGATGCCATGGAAAATATAAGGAACCTTCCATCTCTTTCGGGCTATAAAAAGACCGATGAGCACACTGCAGCCTATGCAGCCTACACCTCAGGAACTACAGGCAATCCCAAGGGGGTTCTTCACGAAACGGGAACATTGGTTAACTGCAGGAAATCCTTCTGCTATGAGGGAAAGCCCATATACAGGTCAGATGATATATTTGCCCTGTTATCGCCCCTTCATTTTGCAGCATCTACCATGATAATGCATCCTGTATTATTTGCGGGAGCAGAGCTTACCATACTTCCTTACGAGGTGGTTAAAAATCCGGCTGCACTTACCAAATACCTCGCTGATAAGAAGGTTACAGCTTCGTTCTTTACTCCTTCCCTTGTAAGGCTTTTTAAGGGCTTTAATCCTGAGTTTCGTCTTTTGTTTTTAAGCAGTGAGCCTGCCTCAAATATATACTTTGATGATATTACAATTTATAACGTTCACGGCCAGACGGAAACAGGCTCCCTTACAACGGTATTTAAGGTTGATAAGCCTTACCCCATAACCCCTATCGGCAAAAGTCAGATCGAGGAGGTTGATGTATTTCTCCTTAATGATGAGGGTAAGCGCTGTAAGGAAGATGAAATGGGAGAGATATGCCTTAATAATGATTACTTCAGGGGCTATATAAATCTTCCTGAAATGACTGAAAATGCCAGAAGAGGAGGAGTTTATCATACGGGTGATATAGGTAAGTACCTTCCCGATGGCAATATGGTACTTCTTGGCAGAAATGACGACATGGTAAAGATAAACGGCAACCGTGTGGAGCCTGCTGAGATCGAATATGCGGTTGAAAAGGTTACAGGTCTTACGAAAGTTGTTGCCAAGGCCTTTAAGGAAGAGGAGCGGACCTATGTCTGCGCTTATTATCTTAAGGGCGAAGCAGAGGATAAAAATATCTATGAAGAGGGGCGCCTTGTAATTGATATGGACCTTTTAAGGAAGAAACTTCCCCAGTATATGGTTCCGGCGTATTTTGTTGCCCTTGAGGATTTTCCCCTTAACCAGAACGGTAAGCTTTCAAGAAAGGACCTTAAGGCCCCGGATGTATCAGATTATAAGAGAGAATACGTAGCACCTGTAGGAGAACTTGAGACAAAGCTTACTGAGGCCATGGCAGCAGTACTTAAACTTGAAAAGGTCGGCGCTACCGAGGACTTCTTTGAGATTGGAGGAGACTCCATAAAGGCCATTGCCCTTGTGAATGAAATGGGGGATATAGAGCTTAGTTCCGCAAATATATATAAGTTAAGAACAGCCCGCAGGATAGCTGAATATTATGAGAAAGGCTTAGGCGACTTGGATGCGGGAAATGCCGGTGATTACAGCGCGTTTCTTGAAAAAGCAAAGGAGAAGGTATATCCCTTTACTCCCAATCAGTTACTTCACCTTCAGTATGTGCTTGAGGATGAAGAAAGGGTTGACCTTACAGTCAATCATTTTGCCCGTCTTAAGAAGGACGTTGACATTGACAGATTTAAAGCTGCTGTTGACAGGGTGATAAAGGCTCATCCCGTCTTTATGACCCATATGTTTAAGGACTCTGAAGGAAATTACCTTCAGAGATATGATGAAGAATACTTTAGGGAAACTAAGGTTTTAAAGATGACTGAGGCGGAACTTGCTACTGTAAAAGAGAATTTTCCCATTAGGTTTAAGATATTTGACTCGCCCCTTTATGATAGCCGTATATTTATAACTGAAGAGGCAAACTATTTTTACTTAGGCCAGCACCACCTTATATCTGATGGAACCTCAGTAAGGATAGTTCTTGAGGATATTTATAATGCTTACATGGATGAAAGTTATGAGCCTTTAGAGGATCATTATCTTTTATTCCTTGACAGGGTCACAAGCGCCCAGAACGATGAGGGCCTTAATGAGGCAAGGAATGCATATGATAAGCTGTATAGGGATGTAATAGGACAGGAGGAGATTCCTTTAGGGCTTAAACAGGACAATCTAAGCCATGAAAAATCCGCCGGAACTTATCTGGAAAAAGAACGTCCTTTGGCCACTGAGGATTTAAATATTTCAGTTCTTGCATCAATCCTTATGGCAGAGGCAAAAATGAATAAGGCTGATGCAGCCATGGCCTTTAGTGTCTATGCCGGAAGAAACGGAAAGCACGAAGAGGCCTCCGTTGGTATGCTGACAGAGCTTATCCCCGTATTTGCAAAGGTTAATGAAAATACGACATCAGAATCGCTTTCACAATGCATTAAGGATGAGATAAGCCTGGGCCTTTCATATCCTGAGTACTCATTTATCTATGACAGATTCGGAAGCGCGGTGGATATGGTAAGGTATATTTTCCAGAAGGATATATATAAGCCCACGAAGCTCTATTTACTTGAAGAGGGAGAACTGCCTGTTGTTAGTACTAAGGAGGGCAGCGCAGGCGTTCTAAGTATCAGCGTTGTAGTAAACACAGGCTTTAAAGAGGCAATCCTGGGAATGCGCTATTCCAAGGATAATTATGATGCCTCAACTATTGAAAGCTTCGCGAAGGAGATAATAAAAGACCGTATATAAAACATGATAAACCGGGAGCAGCCTTTTGATATACAGTAAGGCTGCTCTTTTTATCATCAATTTGACGATAAAAACGGTTTACAAATCATCAATATGATGATATAAAATTATCAGAGGTAAAATTGATGGCTAACTATGTGCTGGAAAACAGATGCAAGCCTGAAGAAATCAGGGCAAAGAGAAAAGAACTTAAAATGACTCAAAAAGAATTCGCTGAGTTTACAGGGGTATCGAAACCCACAGTTGAACGTTGGGAAAATTCAAAGACCGACGTTGTTGGACCAATCGCTCTGCTTATTAAAATGCTGACGCCGGAGTATCTTGAAGATATCAGTATTCCTGAGAGAACTGCCCCTTTAAGAATGTGGTATATGTATAAGGATATAAGGTGTACTCTTATTGATGTAAATGAGGCAAAGCAAAGCGTTTCAATAAAGAATTACACTGACAGGGTTCAGTTTAGAGCTTTTGGAATAATTGAAAAGCCTTCCTTCAAGGATTTTGAGGATTTCCTGGAAGAAAGATGTTTTTCCAAAAATAGGGACAAACTAAAACTGGTATTGGACGATCTGGACCTGCCTTTTTATGATCCTTATCTGATAATAGAAAAAACAGAAGGACGTATGGCGGAAGACGATTTTTGGATTCTGGTGGAGAAGTGATTGAATTATTCGAGCAAAACCTAAAACAATTTGACAGACATTCATCTAAAGGAAATCAGCTCAAATGGGAGAACGAAGGAATCTGGTATAAGGCTGATTATACCGGCTATGAAGGGCTCTCTGAATATGTGGTTTCCAACTTGCTAAGGAAATCGACGCTTAATGAGGATGAATTTGTAGTCTATGATTTGGAACAGATCAAATATAAACACTCTGTTTTTAATGGAGCAAAGAGCAGGGATATGCTAAGTGACGATTGGCAGATCATTACTTTGGAACGGGCATATAAAAAGGCGTTCGGTGAAAGCCTGTATGAAAAGGTCTGGAAAATTCATGATGTTGAAAAGAGATTGGAATTTCTGGTAAATACTGTTATCAGAATGACAGGGATCAAAGACTTCGGAATTTATCTTTCTAAGCTTCTTACGATTGATGCTGTATTTTTAAACGAGGACAGACATCTTCATAATATTGCGATCCTGATGAATGGAAATATGGAATATGCGCTTTGCCCGATTTTCGATAATGGAGGTGCTTTGCTTTCCGACACAAAACTTGATTATCCAATGTCAGAGGATACCATTGATCTTATGGCGGAAGTTAAGTCAAAAACCATAAGTCAGGATTTTGATGAACAATTAGACGCTGTGGAGAAACTTTTCGGTAAAACAATAAAATTTAATTTTGAAAAAAAAGATGTTGATTCGATATTAGATAAAGTCACGATATATTCTAAAGAGGAGATTGAGAGAGTAAGGACCATAATGTATCAACAGATAAGAAAATACCGATATTTGATGCGGTAAGGAAACGGTGACATTTTATGTTATAAGATTTGGCGAAGGAGATAATAAAATGAATGGTTGTAACAGTATAGGAAGAAGAGATATCTGCGAATGTGTTTTATGTGCTGAGCCTAATTGCTCAAAGGCATGTAAGAAAAATATTGATCCGGGGAAGATACTTAGGAGCGTATGGTTTAATAATGCTGATGGTGCATCCTTAAGGCTTGATTCAGACCCCTGCAAAGATTGTGATAAAGAATGTGAGAGGGCCTGCGTTAAAAGAAATAAAGTAGAAATAGGTAAAACAATAAGTAGGCTTTATGAAGAAAAATGCACTGATGAAGAACTTAGTGATTTTAAAGATATAGATTACTCTGTTTTAAAATCTGACATATGCGGGATAGAAATAGAGAATCCCTTTTTACTGTCTTCGTCCGTTGTTGCAAGTAACTATGATATGTGCGCAAGGGCCTTTGAGGCAGGCTGGGCCGGGGTCTGCTTTAAAACCATATCAACCCTTGATATTCATGAGACATCCCCCAGATTTTCCGCATTAGAGGGTGATAATGGCACCTTTATAGGCTTTAAGAATATCGAGCAGCTTTCCGATCACAGTGTAGAGGAAAACATGAGTATATTCAGGGAGCTTAAGGCCAATTATCCCAATAAATTCATATTGGCCTCCATTATGGGACAAAACGAAGCAGAATGGGGAGAACTTGCAAGGAAATGCGAGGAAAACGGTGCGGATGCAATCGAACTTAATTTTTCATGCCCCAATATGGCAGAGGGCGGACTTGGTTCAGATATCGGGCAGGTGCCTGAGTATGTGGAACGTTTTACAAGGGCAGCTAAGAGTGCGTGCACAATTCCTGTTATTGCCAAGCTTACACCGAATGTCGATAATATGTCTCCTGCAGCCATAGCAGCCAGAAAAGGCGGAGCAGATGGAATAAGTGCCATTAATACCATTAAAAGTATTACCGGAGTAAATATTCATACATATGTCGCAGAACCGCCGGTCAGAGGAAAATCAGCCTTCGGAGGCTATTCGGGAGCAGCTGTTAAGCCCATAGCACTCAGATTTATTGCGGAACTAGGCAAAAATAAAGAGCTTGCGGGACTTCATATATCCGGAATGGGCGGAATAGAAAACTGGAATGACGCAGTGGAATTTATCCTTTTAGGTGCCGGATCCATTCAGATAACTACTGCTGTGATGAAATACGGTTACCGTATAATTGAGGATCTGAAAGAGGGGCTGGCTCTCTATATGAATTTAAAGGGCTTTAAGAGCATAGAGGAGATGATCGGCCTTGGCCTTGACAATGTGTTTACTTCAACGGATTCTCTGGAAAGAGATACCATATTATTCCCTAAATTTGATCAGGAAAAATGTATAGGCTGCGGAAGATGTGTCATTTCATGTGCTGACGGAGGCCATCAAGCCCTTAAAATGGAAGACAACAAAATAAAACTCGATGGCAAAAAGTGTGTTGGCTGCCATCTGTGTCTTTTGGTTTGCCCTGAGAAGGCCATATCATCAGCCGGGAAAAGGATAACCAGAAATTAATGGTTATCATTTTAATGAAATCCAATATGAAAAATGATAAAATAAATTATTAGTCAAAAATGTTGACAGGGGGTTCATATGAAGATTTTATTTGCAAGTAGCGAGTGCGCACCATTTAGTAAGTCAGGGGGATTGGCTGATGTGGCTTTTTCTTTGCCGCCCGCACTTAAAAAGACAGGCGATGAGATTGCCTGCATTACACCGCTTTATAAGTGTGTCAAAGACAAATACATGGATACTCTTAAAAGAGAGACGAGTTTTACCGTAAAGATAGGGAGTTCCGAGCAGTATGTGGGACTTCTCCGCGGTGAGAATAACGGAGTAACAATGTGGTTTGTCGAAAACGATATGCTTTTTGACCGTCCTATGCTCTATGGATACAATGACGACGGCTACCGTTTCGCATATTTTTCCCGTGCTGTTATTGACAGCCTTACCCGTCTTGATTTCATGCCTGAGATCATCCACTGCAATGACTGGGAGACTGCTCCTTTGATCATTTATTTAAAGAATGATCAGGTGTGGAGAGATGATCTTCGTCATATACGTACGGTTTATACTATCCACAATATCGCTTATCAGGGCCAGTACGGTGCCAAGGAGCTTTATAATACCTTCGGACTTCCCGATGGCTGGTACAAGGGCGGACTGGGCTTTGAATATAAGGGGCGGCACGACATTAATTTCATGAAGGGCGCAATGCTGATGGCTGATGCGGTTTCCACCGTTTCTCCCACCTATGCAAAGGAGCTTCATTATCCTGAATTCGGTATGGGCCTTCAGGGCGTTGCCGATATGGTTGAATATAAAACCTACGGTATCCTTAATGGTATCGATATGGACCATTATGATCCCTCGAAGGATGAAAGGCTTCCCTTTAATTTTTCAGTTGATGACATGCTTGGAAAGGCAAAATGCAAAGCATATATCCAGGAAAAATTCGGCCTTAAGAAAAGAGCAAACTGGCCGCTTCTTGCGCAGGTTGCCCGCTTAAATGAACAGAAGGGTATAGAGCTTATAAAGGAGGTTCTGCCGGGAATCATGGACATGGGTGTTCAGCTCATTGTCTTTGGTCAGGGTGAGCAGAAATATATTGATTACTTCAACTGGGCAAAGCAGAAGTGGCCCGGACAGCTTGGATTTTCATGTGATTATACGGAGGCTGTTGCCAGCGAGATCTTTGCCGGTGCTGATATGTATCTTATGCCTTCACGTTTTGAGCCTTGCGGTCTGTCACAGATGATGGCAATGCGTATGGGAACCATACCGATCGTACATGAGACAGGTGGACTTAAGGATTCTGTCAGACCTTACAGCAATTTCGATGGAATGGGAGATGGTTTCTCTTTCCCGAATTATAATAGCAAGAGCCTTTATATGGCTATCCTTCAGGCAGTTCGTGAATATTACGGAGAGCCTGAGGTTTGGGAGACTTTAAGAAGACGCTGCATGACCAAGGATTTCAGCTGGGATAAGAGTGCAGGTCTTTACAACAGAATGTACGGCGAGATCTTTGACGGCGGAGAAGGTGAACCGATTGCATTCGCTGAGGCATATGAAACATTAAGCAGTACTTTCGAGAAACTCTATCGGAAGAATCTTGTTATACATCAGGATAATATGGATGATGATTATCATCTTGCGGTTGGTATCCAGATCACCGGACGCGGTGCAGGAGTATTCTATGTGGAACTTACGAAGTATGACTTCGCCTCAGCTCCCTATCATTATGATGGCGCAGATGCAATGATAGCAGCAAGCTATGACAATCTTCTTGGAATGGCAAACGGAACAGTTAATTTCGACAGGCTTTTCATGAACGGACAGCTTAAGGTCGAGGGCAATGTTGCAAGAGCTGCAGAATTAAGAAAACTTTTCTTTGTAGGTACCGAGGATGAGGCTATTGATATCTGGATGCCCAGAGAGGGAAGGTCAAGAAGAGAGACCCGAGCAAAGATAAGCGCCAAGAGAGCGGCCCAAAAGGCTGCCGAGGAAGCAAAGGCCGAAGAGGAAGCAAAGGCAAAAGAGGCAGAAGAAAAAGCAAAGGCAACAGCCAAAGAGGCAAAGCCTGCCGATAAGCCCAAGGCAAAAAGCGCGGGTGCAAAAGCAGCAAGCACAAAAGCATCAAGTACAAAAGCAACAGGTGCAAAAAGCACAACTGCAAAAGATAAGAAAAAGTCATAAATGGAACGCAGCAGGAAGATCATTCGGGCTGGAATTGTAGGAATAATAGTTAATCTGGTCCTTTCAATTACAAAAATGGTAATTGGTTCTTTGACCCGGTCGATAGCAATAATAAATGATGGTGTGAACAACCTGACTGATGCTACGGCATCTCTTTGTACTATCATAGGTACGAAGATATCCACTATGAAACCGTCCAAGAAATATCCCTTCGGACTGGGCAGGGTAGAGTATATTACTGCGGTGCTTGTATCAGTTATAGTGCTGGTTGTGGGATTATCATCTTTAGAGCAATCCATAGTGTGTATATGCAAACATGTGGAATGTGATAATGACTTGATCGACATTATAATCTTGCTCATAGCACTTGCTTGTAAACTTGCGCTTGGAATATATTTCAGGATCGCGGCGAAGACTACAGATTCTAAAACCCTGAAAAGCTCTGCTATCGACTGCCTTTCGGACTGTGTCATGTCCACAGGCACCGTGGTTGCTACTGTTATTCATATGACGACGGGGGTATCTGTTGAAAATTATCTGGCAATTATCATCTCTCTTGTGATAATCAAATCCGGCTTTGACCTTACCCGTGAAGCTATTGAACCCATAATCGGTCAAAGAGAAGGGACTGATATTGTTCGGGATATAAAGAAAATGGTTATCGCCTTCCTGGGAGTTGAAGGTGTAGATGACGTGATACTTCATGACTACGGTCTGGGAAGATGTTATGGAAGTTTGTCTATAGAGATATCAGGCGACACAAAAGCATCTGAAATTCATGAGCTTACCAGAAATGTAAAGTATGAATTATTTAAAAAGTATGGCTATATAATCAATATCGGAGTTTATGCTCATAATGCAGCAGATGAAAAGACAGATGAGATATTTGATGAGATCATAAAACTCTGCAAGCGTTACCCCGGAATAAAACAGGTGCATGGATTTTATATAAACTGGGAAAGTAAGACAGTGTTCCTGGATCTGGATGTTGATTTTATATTTGATCCTCAGGATATAGCTGGCAGAGTAGAGAAGGACCTTGGCGAATTGTATCCTAATCTTAAGATGAATATAGTTGCAGGAAGACAGTATTCCTGAAAGAAATAGTTCTGAATATACTGCACATCAAAAGAGCCGCCCATATGGACGGCTCTTTTAATGAATTAATTGTGACACAAGTGTCATTTTATTTACTCTGGATTCTGCTTTCGAGAATCTTTTTACCAATATAACCTACTAAGAATTTGTACGAGTCATACTTTACCGTATAGCAGGCAGTATACGAATATGGAATGTTTCCGTCGTTATAAATTCCTTTTGCGATTATGGTTGCTCTCATGGTTGTCACATGAGCATATTTACTCCAATATACCTCAACCCTGTCGCCGACATTATAGCGCCACTTAACATCGGATTTTTTACTTACCCAGACATCGTCGCCCCAATCACCGAGCATAGGGCCCTGATTCCCTTCGTACTCGCCGTCACCGCCTGAAATTTTCGCGGTTTCATGCTCAGAGAGTTTCATGTTTGATAATTTGTGATTTTTTTTGTCTTTAAGAAATCTTCCCTTCATAATTTTTACCCCTTTCAATATATTTATTTTAACTTGATTTAGACCTTTTTTCTACTGTTTTATGAGGTCTCGTTATTGTTATAAACTATAATAAGCCTGTCGTCGTTGCAAAAGTGTTGCAGGCTTTCTCGGGATCCTTCTGGGAACTGTCGCCGAAGGCGACTGCGGGGACTCGAAGTCATGTCGCGGAGGTAGAGGGTGCGGCTTGTGTACCTCTGAAGCCGCGAGAAGTATCATTACAGAGGTAAATTGAATGTAAAACAGTCAGAAACATGAAAAAAGTTTACATAACGTAGATTTTTGACAGTTAGATAAATTATTGCATAAAAATAATAGAAAGAAGTAGTCTATCAGAACAAGTCCAGCATGCTGTCGAGGTACATATGCTCCCGGACTTTAAGTTGGCATTCGGGTTTCGTCATATAATAGAGCAGGAACTCAAGGATCATGGCGCTTCCAAGGCCGCGGCCCTCAATCTTGAAATTATTAAAGCCCATAGGCATGTAAACATTAAGTATGTCTTCGACACTTATGAATGTATGATTTTCCATGGCCTTTGAAAATATATAGCCCTTAGAGCCATCCGGGGCAGTGCATGTAAAATCAGGACAGTCCTCACCTAAGTTCTTACGGCTTACATTCTCATAACATTCTTTTCTTGTAATGCATCCCTCATAGCAGCATTCGTTGCAGAGAAACTCAACCTTATTTTTATATTTGTCAGGAAACTCTCTTAAAGAAGAAAAAGCCTTATTTAGCCGAAAATCCGGCACCACATACGAAAAGTCATCATCCTCAAGCTCTTTGATTAAATCTTTAAAAGAAGTAAGCACCTTCGTTGTAGAGGAGACAAGATATAGGCCCGGATAGTTTTTCTTTATATGCTCCTTTAAAAGGTCGGAATGCACGATGACACCATTTTTATTCCGGCCCACTTTTTCAAACATTCGGCATATCTTATTGCACTTTGAATCCTTAAGATGTTCGACGGTAAGAAGAGAGTTGCTGAAGGTAAGACGTGCTGAAATATCATACTCTTCCAGGAGGGAAAGTACATCGGAAGGGGCTTTATCGCTTATCTCAATCCTTCCGCCATTCCATATTGTACCGGCGGGAGCCCCGTAAATTGACCCGATATTGCACCAGCCATAAAAGTACTCAGGGTGCGACCTGAAGAGGGGGAGGAAGAGCTTGTAAAAATCATAAAATTCAAATAATCCCGGAAGATGGTATATTGCTTTATTCATATCTTTTTATGAACTTTCTGTGAAATCCGTAACGATCGGCGTGAAAAGGCCGATAAATATATTAGAATTATCTATATACAAAGAAAGGCGGTACACTTATGTCTCTATCAATTGATGAGCTTAGCTCACTCTACGGTATGTATGGCGTTAATGGATTAAGCCAGAACAGCACTCAGTCTGTAACAAGCGCTGATGCTGAGGAAAAGGCCACGGATGGTGATTCTTATATATCAACAATAGCAGGACTTGATCCCAATGCTGCTATTCCCTCTGAAAACTACAATGATCTCGCAAAGATGATAAAATCTGCAGCGGGAAGCACTGAAACTTCCAACTCAACTGAATATGCCTCAGTATCAGGCAAGGCAGGAACAACTTCAGGCGCATCAGGAAATGTTTCAACTACATCAGAAACAAGTACTGAAACAACAGGGGCTGTAGGCGGCGCCGGCGGATCAGGCGGAGGCTCATCTTCGGATTCGGATGATGACGAGGATTCAGAAACTGAGGTTGTGACCATAAACGGTCAGACCTATCTGCAGGTAACAACAACGGATTCAAATGGAAATACCACGGTTACAAGGACTCCGATAGGGGGATTAAGTAGCCTTAGCATTTCGTAACCTATACCCGATAACCCATACTCTTTTACGAACATACAATAACTCAGGAAGTGTTGCAACCTAAAAAATTATTTGCACGGCATCAACTGTAAACAAAACGGTTGATGCCTTTTATTTTTATAAAAAATGTAGTTAAACCATATTGTAAATATAAAGCAGACGGTTTATAATAATCCTTGGCTGATAATGATTATCGCCATTAGACAATATGTATTTTGGGCAATAAATATATGAACAAAGCATCAGGGAAATTTAAAAGCCCCTTTTTAACAATTTCATTTTTAGTTGTGGCAGTGCTTGCGATCGCTCTGGGGTTCCTAACTAAGCGGTATTATACGAATCTTAATAATCAGCTTTTTAAGGAAAGACAGGAGCATTTAATAGAATACACTGAGAAGACGGCACAGCTTATAAGCAAGTCAAATGATGTGGCAACAGGCTGGCTTCATACCTGCGCATATGCCCTTACTAAAACCGCTGAAATGACAGATACGGGTCTTGATTCCTGTCTTCGTTATCTTTCGGGACTTGTGGGAAATGAAAACAGTCTGGTAATTCTCTTTGATACCAAGGGAAATTATTACTCATCCGACGGAGCAAGCGGTTACTGGTCTGAAAGTGATCTTTTACAGACGGGGGAAGGTTCAGTAAATATAGGAGTTATGTCCTGCCCTCATGAGAGTGATGTTACAAGGATGATCTATGTTGAAAAATTGGACAGTCCCGTGGAACTGTCTGACAGTGACAGAACATACACCCATGTTGCAGTTGCCATTAACGCAGATGAGTTTAAAAGTGAATTGTCAGTTACCGGCTACGGGGAAATGTGCTATACCTACCTGACCAATGAAAACGGCAGGAGAATATATCAGTACGAATATAATAATAATAATAATAATAATAATAATAATAATAATAATGGATTTTTAGGCGGTTACAACCTGCTCCATGCGATTGATGAATATGAGGTTCTGCATCCCGGAAATCATAACTCGCTTCAGGAGGCAATTGATGCAGGGGAAGCAGATGCTTATGAATTTATCTATGTGGATGAAGAAAATGGTAAAACGGAGAACTGGTTCGTTGGTCTTTCCTATATAGAGAATGCAGGTTGGATTGTACTTTTGGTTTTACCTACGGATGCTATCGGTGGCGGCACAGCCTCTCTTTTTTCAGACACAGCTTCCTTCTTCATGGGAATAGCGGCGGTCCTTGTTGCTATCTTTATATTTGTATTCACTGTGATCGTAAAAAGCCGTGCAGATAAGGAGCTTATTGCAGAGCAGGAGAAGTCAAATGCTCTTCTTAAGGAAGCGGCGGATAAGGCTGAGGCTGCAAGTAAAGCTAAAACGGAATTTCTCTCACATATGTCACATGATATCAGAACCCCTATAAACGGCATCATGGGCATGACCAGCATCGCACTTAAAAATACAGGCAATGAGGAGAAGGTTAAGGACTGCCTTATGAAAATAGACGGTTCGTCACAGCATCTTTTAAGCCTTGTTAATGATGTGCTTGATATGAGCAGGATCGAGTCCGGAAAGACAACTATGAGCCATGAGCCCTTTAATCTTAAGGAATGTCTTAATAACTGTGCTTCTATAATTTCGGGTCAGCTGGTAAACAGAGACGTTAAGCTTTTAAAGGATTTTGACGGTATTACATCAAAGACCGTTATCGGAGATGAGCTGCATCTTCGTCAGATATTTATAAATATCCTTGGTAATTCAGTTAAGTTCACCCCGGATGGAAAAAGTATATCCTTTGCTGCCTATGAGGAAGAAGGAGAGGGCGATAAGAAAATCTTTGTATTTGACCTTTCAGATACGGGAATCGGAATGTCAGATGAATATCTGCCTAAATTATTCGAGGCGTTCTCGCAGGAAGCAGGCGGATCAAGAACTACCTATAAAGGAACGGGGCTTGGCATGGCAATCACCAAGAGCTTCGTTGATCTGATGGGAGGAACCATAGAGGTTTCAAGTAAGCTTAACGAGGGAACGCGCTTCGTTGTTAAGATTCCAATGGAGATTGGTGAATCAGAGAAGGAAACGGATATTTCCGAAATGGATTACAGTGCCTTAGAGGGAATAAAGGTGCTCCTTGCCGAGGATAATGACCTTAATGCGGAGATCGCTGAGGAACTCTTAGGCGATGTTGGAATAGTAACCCAAACAGCTAAAAACGGCCGGGAGGCGGTTGAGATGTTCAGTGCTTCTAAGGCCGGAGAATATACGGCGATACTTATGGATATCATGATGCCTGAAATGAACGGCTATGAGGCAACTGCCGCAATACGTGCGCTTTCCCGTGAGGATGCTTGTAAGATCCCCATTATTGCACTTTCGGCTAATGCCTACGAGGAAGATGTGCAGAAATCAAAGGAATCCGGAATGGATTCGCATATTGCGAAGCCCATGGATCCTAAGATCGTATATAAGGAACTTTTAAAAGCAAGTCTTAAAGGCTTGGAAGGGAGATAAATTATGAAGAAACATATTGGTAAAATTATCAGTCTCATAACCGCATTATCTATGGTGCTTTTAATGCTTTCAGGCTGCGGAAATTCCGGAAGCGGATCGGCAGAAAATAATGGGGCTAGCGCGGGCGACGGAGATGGAAATGCTGCCGCTTCTCAAAGTGAAGTAACACCCGGCTCTTCCGATACGGGAAGCGGCCATGAACCGCTTACCATTACCTCGTATAACAATATAGTAACCGAGGAGTTTATTGCAGCAGTTCATGAGGTATATCCTGATATTAATTTTGAGATAATCAGCTATTCCGGAAAGAACGGAAGCGGTTATGCACAGTTTAGCTTAGAGGAAGGCGATATTCCCGATATTTACGTAAGTACACTTCCTTTTGCTAAAGATAAGCAGGCCGAGTACCTTATGGATCTTTCAAACCAGGATTTCATTAATGAATACTCAACCGCAATGCTTAATTCCCTTGATCAGAACGGGTCAATATATTTGCTCCCCTCAGGATACACTGTTGCAGGTATAACATATAATAAGACTCTCATGGAGGAGAACGGCTGGGAGGTACCTACCTCGTTAGAGGAACTTGAGGCTCTGGTTCCCGAGATTGAGGCAGCCGGTCTTAAGCCCTTCGCAAGTGCCATGAACCTTGACGGCTTCCCCTTTAACTATTTCTTTAGCCTGGGCAATACAGTATGGTTCGGAAGCCAGGAGGGAGTACAGTGGAAGGAAGCCTTCCCTAAGGGTGAAGAGGATGCAGCCTCTGCAAGCGGACTTAAGGATGTAATATCTCTTTTTAAAAGATACATTGATGACGGTATCATCACATCTGAGGATGTTTCCAATGAAGATTATTTTAAATCCGGAGATACGGTATTTGACTTAAATATCGGAATAAGCAGCTTCGAATATACCACGGATGACAATGTCACCTATGAATTCGGCATTATGCCCTGGCTTTCAGAGGATGGCTCAAATAACATGCTCACCAGAAACGTAAGCCGTTACTTCGGAGTAAATAAAGAGTTAGAGGAAGCAGGTAATGAGCAGAAGCTTGAAGATGCCCTTAACCTTATGAGATTCATAGCTTCACCTGAAGGACAGGAGACTATCCTTGGTTCAGGCAATATCTGGATGAGCCCCTTAAACGGTGCCGAGATGAGCGAGGACCATCCTTATTATGAGGTGGCTGACACCATCAATTCAGGACATACGGTTCAGATGGTATATGTTGGCTGGGAGGATCTTATCATTCCCATTGCACAGGATATTCGTAAGTTTATAGCAGGAGATCTTTCGGAGGATGAACTGGTTGCTGCCTTTGATGAAACCTATAAGGAAGTAGCAGAGGGTACAACGGACACCTATGGAACGCTTACTGAGAGACTTACCCTTCAGGAGACGGCTACATTAAATGCCATTGCGGAGGGTGTTGCAGCAGATGCGGACTGTGCCCTTGTAAGTCTTAATGAATATCATGGGGACGGACTTAGCAATAAGCTTGGTATTGGATGGTATCTTTACCCTGCTGACCTTGATATGGCCAGGATCAACATGGTTGCTCCCAATACATCAACGATCTCAGTGCTTGAGCTTACCGGTGCAGAGATTAAGGAAATCGTTCAAAACGGCTTTGATTATGATGGAAACGGAAAGAGCTATGAATACGTATTTGTAACAAAGGGCGATGCAGAACTTTCAGATGATGAAACCTATCGTCTGGCATTCCCTACAGGATCAGTCTTAGGTCATGAGGATAAAGAGGAAGTCCTTGAGACTTCGGCCCAGACTGCCCTAAGTGATTACACAGCTTCGCTTGGAACCTTCGGTGCTTCTGATATCAGTTGGTATTAATTAGATCCAGAGGTCCCAAAGGCGGGCGGAAATATATTCCGTGAAGGAGCCTTGATCTTAAGCATTACGGGCACTTAATATTACATCTCAGTGCAGGGATGAAAGTCCATGGATGGACTTTCAAGCTCCGGCTGCAAATGGATTTGCATCGGAGCGACCCGGCAACATGCCGAAACTGAAATTGTAATATTTAGTGCCCGTTTGCGTAAATCCAGGATTCAAGGGGAATATATTTCCGTCCGCCATTCTATAACCTTTATATGCTATAATCAGATAACTGAAATTTAGCAATAATGAAGGAAATCCTAATGAGAAATATCCATAAAAATATAAATAAAGCGATCGTAATGGCACTTGTGATCACGTTATCACTTGTGTTTGCAGGGTGCGAAGAAGCTAAAACAGAAGCAGAAATAGAACCCACGACTGAAACGATTGAGCTTCAGATCCTTGCAACAAGCGACATGCATGGAAGATTCATGCCTTACAATTATATATTTGACGAGGAAGATCTTTCGGGAAGCTGCGCTCAGATAGCAACTGCTGTTAATGAACTAAGAAATGAAAATACCATAGTTGTTGACGCAGGAGATATCATTCAGGATAATTCGGCGGAACTTTTTCTTAATGATGAGATGCATCCTATGATGCTTGCCATGAACGATATTCAATATGATGTGTGGACTACCGGAAATCATGAATATAATTTCGGAATGGACGTGCTTAAGAGAATCATCCCGCAGAATTCCGGGGAACTTATCTGCGGCAATGTATATGATCCTGATGGGGAAAGACTTGCTCCGGCCTACACGATAATCGAGCGTAACGGTGTGAAGGTTGGAATAATCGGAATGGTGACTCCGAATATTCAAAGGTGGGATGAAACTAATCTTGCAGGTTATACGATCACTGATCCGGTGGAAGAGACGAAGAATGCAATTAAGGAACTAGAGGGCAAGGTTGACGTCCTTATAGCACTTGACCATATGGACGTTAACAATGAACTTGATGTATCAGGGTCAGGAGTGGAAGATCTTGCAAATGCTTGTCCTGAGCTTGACCTTATAATAGCCGCCCATGGGCATAAGATGATAGACGACCTTACAATAAACGGGGTGCCGATAATCGAAAATAAAAATTACGCTGAAACCTTAGGGCAGATCCTTATTGACCTTACTAAAACCGACGAAGGCTGGGAGGTTAATACTGTTTCAACGAAAGTCCTTATGATGGAGGATTATTTGGCAGATGAGGATATGGTGACGGAACTTACTCCTTATCATGAAAGGGCAATCGAGGATGCCCATACGGTATATGGTCACTTAAACGGAGAGTACATGGCAGATCCGGAAATGGTTAACGGAGTCCCTGCGGCGGTACTTGAGGATACTCCCTTTGTCGAGCTTTTAAACAATATGCTGCTATATTACTCAGAGGCAGATGTTTCAGCTACAATATTATGCACTGAGGATGCAAATATATATGGCAGCGAAATAAGAAAGTGTGATATTTATCGTGCATATAAATTCCCTAATTATATATGCACTGTTCAGATGACAGGTTCCCAGCTTAAGAAACTGCTTGAGTATAATGCCGCTTACTATAATACTTATAAGGAAGGCGATGAATTCGTATCTGTAGACGAAAATTACGCCATATATCTTTATAATATGTTTTCAGGTATTAACTATGATATAAACATATCAAAAGAAGCAGGAGAGCGGATAGAGAATCTGACCTGGCCTGATGGAAGTGAAGTTTTAGATGATGATATTTTTACTCTTGCAACAAACAACTATTATGCAGGCAGTTACCTTACAAATCCTGGGCCCATATATGAAGAGGGAGACATGCCGATAATGCTTGAAAATAACGTTAGAAGTGACATAGGAGGAATCCAGGAGCTTTTAACTGATTACATAGTTAATGTTATGGATGGAGAGATAAATCTTGAAGTTGATAATAACTGGAAACTAACAGGTATGCTATAATATCTTTATGCTTCTTTATAATGTTGATTTTGAAATAGTTGCGCTTGTATTTGTCTGCGTAATATATATCTTTCACCGGGTGCAGTATTGTACGGAGTCTGCTCTTAATAAGCAGTTCAGTTTTATTGTTAAAAGCGGAATCCTGTTTATTGTAACTGACATAGTTTCTGCAGTCGGTATCAGTTTTTATTCTTATATCCCGTATTGGTTTAATTGTCTGCTCAATACGAGTAATTTCTGCGCCCTTGTTTTGGTGGCGCACGAGTTCAGCGTTTATATCACCACACTTACCCACAGATCGGATACCCTTGTTAGGCCGCTTTTTAACCGTGTACTTTGCATAATTTATATGGTTCTTGCCCTCGTAAATATTTTTGCCGGGTTCCTCTTTTATTTTGATGAAACAGGATATGTTCACGGACCGCTTTACCTTGTTTCGGCAGCCACCGGTTATTATTACGTGGTTTATGGGGCGGTGCTCATATTTAAGTATCGAAAGGAATTGACCTTAAAGCAGGTTGTAAGTACCGCAAGCTATGTGATACTTATGCTGATCGCAGCTGTTGTGCAGATATTTGTTCTGCCAAATGTTCTCTTTTCAGGTGTTGCGATAGCAATCACGCTGGTGATCATTTTATTTTCTCTTGAGACCCCTGACTTTATTAAACTTAATGAAACCATGGAGGAACTTGAAAACGCCAGAGTTAAGGCAGAAAAGGCAAATGCTGCCAAATCTGAATTCCTGGCCAATATGTCCCATGAGATAAGGACTCCCTTAAACGGTATCCTTGGAACCAACGAGATCCTTATGAAAGAGAATAAGGATGAGGAACTTAACCATTATTTTAAAGATATAAAGGAAGCCGGAAACTCGCTTCTTACCATAATAAACGATATTCTTGATACCTCTAAGATCGAATCCGGGAAGCTTGAACTTGTATGCGAAAATTATGAGACAGAGGAGCTTTTAAGGAACTGTCATAACCTTGTTAAGAAAAGAGCAGAGGATAAGGGGCTTAAACTTGATTTTAAGATAGATTCGGGAATACCCAGGGTTCTTTACGGAGATGAGATCCGTATAAGACAGGTAATAACGAATATTTTAACAAACGCCGTTAAATATACTGAAAGCGGAAGTGTTCTGCTTACTGCTTTTAGTGAGGATTTAGGCGATGATACCGTTAACTTAAATATAAGCGTTAAAGATACAGGCATAGGTATAAAGGAGGAAGACCTTTCAAAGCTTTTTAAAACCTTTGAAAGACTTGATCTTAGCCGCAACAGGACCATTGAAGGGACAGGCTTAGGACTTCATCTTGTTCGCGACCTTGTATCCCTTATGGATGGAAATGTAAGTGTTAAAAGCACATATGGGGAGGGATCTGAATTCAGCGTGGTGATTCCCCAGAAGGTTATCGATAGGACAGGGATTGGAGCCTTTAACGTAGAGGAAAATGACAATTCCATCACCACGGAAGAATTACCCGAATTAAGGGAAGCAAACATACTTGTTGTAGATGATGTAAGGATGAACCTTAAAGTCATACAGGGTCTTCTTAAAGACACACCCTTAAAACTTTCTCTTTCAACAAGCGGAGAGGGAAGTATTGCCATGTGCCGTGATAAGGCCTTTGATATGATATTAATGGATCATATGATGCCTGAAATGGACGGCGTGGAGGCTATGGAGCATATTAAAAAGGAATGCCCTCTTAATTTTGAAACTCCCATCATCGTATTTACTGCAAATGCAATATCAGGAGTGAAGGAAGAATACTTAAGTAAGGGCTTTGTTGACTATATTTCCAAGCCTGTAACCCGTGAAAATCTATATAACACAATATATAAATATCTTAGTTAAGAAAGGAGCACTTAAATGAATTCCCAAAACAAGCTTTATCTTCATATGGGAACCCCGAAGACAGGTTCTACGTCCATCCAGTTTTTCCTTGCGGAGAATACCGATATTCTTGAAAAGCAGGGATATGTTTTCCCGGATATGAGAAACATATTCTATGGGATAGACGGCTATAACAAGATAGACTGGGAGGAAAATGCCCACTGCAACGGGAACATACTCCTTGATGCATATGCAACCTCAGTGCTTAAAAGAAGCAAAAAGGATTTTGAAGAATTCTTAGATCATCTCTTTCCCGACTTAAGAGAGGTATATGAAGAAAAGATCCCGTCAAATACCCAGGATCTTGACGATGTGATCAAATATTTAACTGACCTTCTGGAAAAATCAAATGTCATACTCTCATCTGAAAATCTCTGGACCATAAGTTACGACTATCTGAAGATATTAGCAGCGGGGATAGGTAAAGACAGGATCTGTCCCGTGATCTATTTAAGGCGCCAGGACTATTATGCGGAATCCCTCTGGAATGAGGTGGTCAAGGTGTCGGTGGAAACAAGGTCAGTTGAAGATTATTATGATTATCTTAGAAATGATCCTGCAGATTCCCATGGAATCAAATATTTACGAAGACTTGATGAGCTTGCTTCGATCCTTGATCCTTCTACCTTCATCATAAGGGCCTATGAAAAGGAGCGTTTTGCTCCGGGAAAGAGCTCGCTTTCGCACGACTTCCTTGAGGCCATAGGTGTTGACTTTGACGGATTTGAGTGGAACAAACCAAAGAAGATCGTAAACGGTCATCTTGATGGCAACTCCGTTGAACTTAAGCGTATATTTAACGAGTTCATAATTCCCAAGGCAAAGGAAGAGGGTAAGCTTCCCAGTAAGTCATCCCTTGCACAAAAATATGATGACTGCTTCCTTAAGGGCTCACTTAATGGTAAAAGCAGTAATGGCCATGAAAATGAATATTATTTCGAGCCCTATTTTAGGAAAAATATATTAGATCAGGTTAAAGAGGAAAACTTTAAGGTTGCCTCAAAGTATCTTAAGGGAGAAGATGATCTCTTTATGGATAAGGAATATGACAGGGCATCGACCCTTAAAAGAATGTCGAAGGATGAGGAAAGCAGGATGAGGATAATCCTTTCAATGCTTGCTAAATAAGGAGGATCAAATGAGCTACGAAAGCGACAAACAGTACGAATCACAGCTTGACGCACTTGAGGCGGAGGCTATCTACATAATAAGAGAGGTTGCGGCGGAGTGCGAAAAGCCTGTTATGCTTTATTCAATCGGCAAGGACTCGACGGTAATGCTGCATCTGGCATTAAAGGCCTTTTATCCCGAAAAGCCGCCGTTTCCCTTCATGCATATCGATACCACCTGGAAGTTCCACGACATGATCAAGTTTCGTGATGAGCAGGCAAAGAAATACGGTCTCGACATGATAGTTTATACGAATATGGAGGGAGTTAAGCAGAATATCAATCCTTTTGATAACGGCGCAGCCTACACGGATATTATGAAGACCCAGGCCCTTAAGGATGCCATGAAGAAATACGGCTTTACGGCAGCCTTCGGCGGCGGCAGACGTGATGAGGAAAAGTCCCGCGCAAAGGAAAGAGTCTTTTCCTTCAGAAATAAAGAGCAGGCCTGGGACCCTAAGAATCAGAGACCTGAGATGTGGGATATTTATAATACCAGATTAAACCAGGGAGAGAGCATAAGGGTATTCCCCTTATCAAACTGGACTGAGAAGGATATTTGGGCATACATAAAAAGAGAAGAGCTTGAGATAGTGCCTCTTTATTTTGCAAAGGAACGCCCTGTTGTATATAGGAACGGCAGCATCATCATGGTGGATGATGACAGGATGAGACTTAACGAGGGTGAAGAGATCGTAAATAAAAAGGTCCGTTTTCGTACCCTTGGCTGTTATCCCCTTACCTGCGGTATTGAGTCAGAGGCCGACACTTTGGATAAGATCATCGAAGAAACCTTAGGCAGCGTTTCCTCTGAGCGAAGCGGAAGGATCATTGATTCAGACGGCGGAGCAGGCAGCATGGAAAAGAGAAAGAGAGAGGGGTATTTCTAGGATGAACGGATTACTTAAATTTATCACCTGCGGAAGCGTGGATGACGGAAAATCAACACTTATAGGACACATGCTCTATGATGCGAAACTTCTTTATGCAGATCAGGAGAAGGCCCTTGAACTGGACAGCAGAATAGGAAGCAGAAGCGGACAGGTGGATTATTCGCTTCTTCTTGACGGACTTATTGCCGAAAGAGAGCAGGGAATCACCATCGATGTTGCTTACAGATATTTCACTACAGATAAAAGGAGCTTCATAGTTGCGGATACTCCCGGACATGAGGAATATACCAGAAATATGGCTGTTGGAGCTTCCTTTGCAGATCTTGCGATCCTTCTTATTGATGCTTCGAAGGGCATCCTTACCCAGACAAGGAGACATGCAATAATCTGTGCCATGATGGGCATCAGACATTTCGTTTTCGCAGTTAATAAAATGGACCTTATCCATTATGACGAGTACGGATTTAAAAAGATAGAAAACAGCATTAAGAAGCTTGCAATTGACCTTAACCTTAACAATGTGAAGATCATCCCCGTATCTGCAACAGAAGGGGATAATGTAACAAAGGCATCTTCCATAATGCCCTGGTATACAGGCGGAACACTTTTATCATACCTTGAGAATGTTGATATTGAGGATGAAGATTCTGAAAAGGGCTTCGTGCTTCCCATTCAGAGAGTCTGCAGGCCGGATCATACATTTAGAGGCTTTATGGGAACGGTTTCCGCAGGAAGTTTAAAAACAGGAGATGAGATAGAGGCCCTCCCCAGCGGTGAAAAGGCAAAGGTATCAAAGCTCTTTAATGCCGGAAAGGAAACCGATGAGGTAACCAAAGGACAGGCGGTTACCATTTGTCTTGATAAAGAGATCGACCTTTCAAGAGGCTCTGTTATGACAAAGGACACCTCACTTTTTAGTGGTGATATGTTTGAAGCCACCATACTATGGATGGATGAGCAGAAACTCCTTGAAGGAAAGAATCTTATGCTTAAGCTTGGAAATCATATGGTTTCTGCTTATGTAATGAAGATAAAGCACAGGATCGACATAAATACGGGAAATCACATTCAGGCAACCCAGCTTTATAAGAATGAGATCGCAGTGTGCGAGATAGTAACTGCCGAAAAGATAGTATTTGATAAATTTTCCGAGCACAGGGCTATGGGAAGGTTCATTATGATAGACAGGATAAGCAATATGACTTCTGCCTGCGGTGTTGTTATGAAGCCTAATTTAAGAAGCGAGCATCTTTTCTATCAGGAACTTGATATTAACAGAAGCATAAGAGCAGAGAATTTAGGACAGACACCGGTTACCTTATGGTTTACCGGACTTTCAGGCGCAGGTAAGTCAACACTTGCAAACCTTTTAGAGAAGAAGCTTTCCGTTGAAGGAAAGCACACGATGCTCCTTGATGGAGATAATATCCGCCTGGGCATTAACAGGGATCTTTCATTCTCTGAGGAGGACAGGATTGAAAATATAAGACGTGTTGCCGAAATATCAAAGCTTATGAATGATGCGGGACTCATCGTGCTTACAAGCTTTATTTCTCCCATGAGGCTTGATAGGCAAAATGCAAGAGACCTTATCGGGAAGGATTCCTTCATTGAGATATATGTTAAGACAGACCTTGAAGAATGTGAAAAGAGGGATGTAAAGGGTCTTTATAAGAAGGCAAGAAGCGGACAGATCACTAATTTTACGGGTATATCTGCCCCTTACGAGGAACCGCTTCATCCCGAGATAGTTGTTGATACTTCGAAACTCAATATAGAGGAGAGCGTTGAATATATTTACTCTGAAATCAAGAAGATAATAGGACTTTAAGATCACTGTGGCAGATGAAAATATAAAGAATCCAAATAAAAATACCCTTGGCGGATTGTTTCTATCCATGCTGAGGATAGGGATAATGGGCTTTGGCGGAGGCGCGGCCTTGATCCCGGTTATCTATAGCGAGTGCGTAGAGGATAAGCATTACGTGAGTGAGGAAGAATTTGATGAGGTCGTTACCATCGCAAATCTCACTCCCGGTGCGCTTCCCGTTGAGATCGCAGGAGGAATAGGACATATACTTTTCGGCGCCAAGGGAACAATTGCAGGTGCCTTCGGGATGGCTCTTCCAGGTGTTAGCCTTCTGCTTGCGCTCCTTGTATTATTAAGCTTCTTAAGTGAAGGTGCACTTTTAAAGATCAAATATATATCAGTGGGCATAACCGCATATATTTGTATATTATTAGTGGATTACATTAAGGGCTGCTTTGAAAAGAAGGGCACTGTCAGTGAATTTCAAGGGAAAAAGATAAGCGCAAAAACTGTGAATATACATGCGCTCATAGTTATCCTTCTTGTATTTATCCTTACCGGTGAGAAAAACATATACAGTCTTTTAGGCCTAAGCCGTACACCGATCTTCGGACTTTCGACTTTTGAGGTATTTATACTGGTATTTTTCATCCTTCATATTAATGCCGGAGGAATCAAAGCATCACAGATGATAATCTCTCTTGTGACCGGAATCATCTATGTGCTTTTTAAGAGCAGATCCTTTCCCTGGACTTCGAATTACCTTATCTACGGAATATATGCCATGATGATCATCCTTTCCATCGCAAAATTATATTTATACATGAAAGAGGGCAGGAGGATTAGCAATATAAGGGAGCATAATCTCTGGCGCAGGGACATACTTTTGCTGCTTGCGATCACGGGTATTATGCTTGCTATATCTTTGCTTATTAATAAAAAGTCACTTACCTTTGCATTGAACGGGTTTTTATCATCTGTTATGTCCTTCGGCGGAGGAGATGCCTATCTTACAGTGGCAGATGGACTTTTTGTCGCAAATGGCATTGTTGATGAAGGGGTATTTTATGAATCACTTGTTCCTATTGCCAATGTATGCCCCGGGTCCATTCTGTGTAAGGTGTTAAGCGGTATCGGATATTTTATGGGAAGCGGTTTTTCTTCGATCTTCATGGCTTTGCTTGGACTTTCAGTCAGCGTGATGGCTTCAATGGCAGCTTATGGAGGACTGTGTGCAGTCTATGAATATGCAGGAGAACTTCCCACATTTATAGTGATAAAGAAATGGATCCGCCCCATTGTATCGGGCCTTATGCTTACGGTAATGGGAAGTCTTTTATGCTCTGTTAAAAAGATAGGCGGAGCGGATAAGGGCTATTTAACGATCCTTGTTGGTATTATCTCATACATAGCAGGAAGACTTATGCTTAAAATGAAATGTAAAAGGGCAATAGTTACCTTGGTTATGGCACTTATAGCAGTTGTGGGCTGTATTATGCTTCAATAGGAATATGGAAATTTTATCTATTTATAATGTTACAATCTTAGTCTGTGTTCTGTGCATGGTCACCATGGTCATTCATGTGAACAACAGCGTCATATTTTCCGACTCTAAAAAGAGATGGTTCACCTCAGTGTTCATTCTCGCCGCTATCTGTGCAATCTCGGAATGCGCAGGAACATATCTTTCCGCACATAATACGGGAAGAGTGATCCATTATGTTCTTACCTTTCTTGAGTTTAATCTGCTTCCCTTTATTTCCGTATGTATGTCCTTTGCCTGCGAAATCAGGAAGCCTGCAAAGATCATAGGTACAATGGCTGTTGCCCATATGATCATAGAGACAGTTATGCTGTTTTTCGGGGGAATATTTTACATTGCTCCAGACGGGATATATCACCGTGGAAGCTTTTACTTCATCTATGTCATAATGTATCTTATTTCATATTTTTATACCCTGATAATTGTCATCCTCATAAACAGAGGGTATAAGATCCGCGACATCGGAACTGTTATTTTGATCGTTGTTACCGTGTTTGCCGGACTTATCCCTTCCATCATTGACGGCTCCATCAGAACTGCATATCTTTGCGTGACGATTCTTATTCTTCTTGAGTATATGTATTTCGAAGGTCTGTATGAGCAGGATATGCAGAAAAAGATATCAGATCACAATGAGGATATGAACAGGGAGCTTATTAAGACGCTTTCCTATACTCTCGAGGCCAAGGATGTCTACACCAAGGGCCATTCAATGCGTGTTGCAGAATACACAAAGATATTGGCCTCAAATATGGGTTTTGATGAGGAGACGATCGAGAAGCTGCACTTCGCCGCAACTCTGCATGATATCGGAAAGATTGGAATTCCGGATACAGTGTTAAATAAGCCCGGAAGACTTGCGGACAGAGAGTTTAACATAATTAAAATGCATACGACCATAGGCGCTGATATCCTTAAAAATATCGATACCATAAAGTATGCAAGTATCATCGCCCGCCACCATCATGAGCGTTATGATGGGAAGGGCTATCCTGATGGCTTAAGCGGAGAGGATATACCTCTTGAAGCAAGGATAGTTGCGGTTGCCGATACCTATGATGCCATGACCTCAAAGAGGGTATACAGGAGGAAAACATTACCGGATGATGTGATCAGGGAAGAGTTTTCTAAAAATAAAGGCAAGCAGTTTGACCCTGAAATGGTTGATCTTTTCTTAAAACTGTTTGATGAAGGAAAGCTTACTCCAATAGGCTCACAGGAGCTTCTTTCAGGATCTGAGGATGGACGTGAGAATGTTGATATGGTCCGCGTCTTAGATGATCTTTTCACGGCTCTTCATGAAGAAGAGGGTGTTAGTGACGAAAAGGCAGTTACCATCGATGATATCCTTGACATAGTTAAAAAGTCTGCCGATGATAAGGGCGCCTTTAGCGCAGAGTATTTGGAATTCGTGAAGCTCTTTAAGTATTTGGATAATATGTGCCGCCGATTTGGCCAGAAGTGCTTCCTTGTAATGGTGACCATGGGTGCTGAAAATAAGGATTCCGAAGATGGCCTTAGGCCCTCAGAAGAAGAGATTGATAATGCCGTGGAGGCCTTCGATATTGCTGCCAGACAGACAATCCGTGAGGTTGATGTGTGCACCAGACTTAACCTAAATAAGTACCTTATCATTCTGGTTGATTCAGGAGAAGAGAACATAAAGGACATTATGGAGAGAATCATTAACCACTATTATAAGATTCAGGGCCGCACAATGCTTGAGCCTAAATATGAGACCCGCAAGGTGAGCATCAGAAGTGCCGCCCAAAATGCTGATTCAGAACGAATTTCGTAACATACAACAGTTTTGTAACATACAGCACTGTAATATGTGTTTGGCAGGGGCAAAGAAACCTTGTAAAATGAACTATAAAAATAAAACCAAAATAAAAAAGGAGCAGAAAAATGCAAAACGATGTATTAAATGAAAAAATTGCAAGTGAGCAGCTTAACGAGGTTTCAGGAGGAAAGCTGACCGCAAAGGAATATACTGAGAAGAATCTTATTGGATCATTCGGAAGGAAGATCACGATAGATGAAGCCAAGTCATACATAGGAAGCAGGGTAATCTTCAGGTCAGAGGGTAAATTTTTCATGGGAGTACTTAAAAAGTACTATACGAAGCAGGTGGTAGTTGACGACTTTGTAGGCAACTACAAGTCAGTTGATCTTGATGTGGATGGCATGGGCCCCTGGACCTTATCAGTGGGAGATACCTTAAGTTCTTCAAACTTTGAAGACCTTTGGCTCTATCAGCCTTAATTAACCTAATTGTGACTTGATATATTTTTATATTTTTGCCGGACTAAAAAAGATGAATGATATCGATTACCGAGAACTTATAGATGGACTTAACATAGAGCGGGGAGACATTATTGATGTTGCCTCAGATATGGCAAGCACGCTTATGTATTATCGGGGGCTGGGACATAAGCTCGATCCTGAAAAACTGATTGACATGCTTAAATGGGCAGTGGGAGATGAAGGAACGGTTATGATACGGACCTTCAACTGGGACTTCTGCCATAATGTTCCCTTCGATATAAGTAAGAGCCCGAGCCGCGTTGGAGCATTGGGGAACAAGGCAATAAAGCGCAACGATTTTAAAAGAACTGCCCATCCCATTTATTCCTGGATGGTCTGGGGCAAATATACGGATGAACTTACCGGGATGGATAACACTTCTTCCTTTGACAGGAAGGGGCCCTTTGGCTTCCTATATGATCATAGGGCTAAGCAGCTTACCATAGGCACTACATCAGGAGACTCCTGCACCCAGATGCATTATGTTGAAGCCATGGAGAATGTGCCCTACAGATATGATAAGCCCTTCACGGCAGATTATACGGATATAAACGGCACCACCATGCCACGAACCTACAGCATGCATGTGCGTCCCCTTAATCTTCATGTGGGAAATGCCAATTTCAATGAGGGATACCGCAAAGATACACTCCTTAAAAAGGGCATAATGAAGTGGAAGGACTTAAACGAAAACATGTCCTGCTCATCCATATTACTGCATGAGCTTACGGATTTTCTTATAGAGGACATGAGAACAAACGGGGGAGAATTTACTGTTGAGGATATCCTGGGGAAGCCCGGATATGTAACGCAGAATATTGACTGGAGTGAGATGAAATTCCTATGAGATCAAATGTAACCTACTGGCTTGATGAAACAGCTGCAAAATATAAAGATAAGAGAGCCTTTATTGATAAAAACAAAACCGTGACCTTCGGGGAGGTATATGACTTTTCAAGAGCCATAGCGACCAAACTTATCTCCATGGGCCTTTTTAAAAAGCCGGTTGTTGTCTATCTTGAAAAGGGTGTTGATGTATTAATATCATTTATGGGCGCAGCCTACAGCGTGAACTTTTATTCACCCATAGATGTGACAATGCCTGCAAGCCGTGTAAATAAGATACTTGAAGTATTAAAGCCCGAGGCAGTAATTACTACGAAGACCCTTCAGAGTGCTTTTGCAGAATATGACTATGATGGCCCATATATTCTTCTTGAGGACACCATAGAAGGAGAACTGTTAATAGATGATAAGGCCATTTATTCCGCACGGGCAAGGGGCGTTGATACTGACCTTCTTTATGTGCTTTTCACATCCGGTTCAACAGGCGTTCCCAAGGGAGTAACAATCTGCCACAGATCAGTGATTGACTATATAGACTGGGTTACGGAGACCTTCCGTATATCAGAAAGAGACAGCTTCGGAAACCAGGCCCCCTTTTATTTTGATAATTCAATCCTTGATATATACAGCTGTATCAAAACGGGAGCAAGCCTTTATATAATTCCCCATGAACTTTTCTCCCAGCCGGTGCCGCTGCTTCAATACCTTAAGGACAATAATATCAACAATATTTTCTGGGTACCCTCGGCACTTATCGTGGTAGCGAAACTTAAAGCATTTAAGAACGTGGACCTTACGGATACCCTTGAAAGAGTTCTTTTCTGCGGAGAGGTAATGCCTAATAAGCAGCTTAATATCTGGAGAAGCTATCTTCCCAACTGCCTCTATGCTAACCTGTACGGGCCTACTGAAATAACTGATGCCTGTACATATTACATAGTAAACAGAGAGTTTAGTGATGAAGAGCCTCTGCCAATAGGCATTCCCATGGCAAATACCGATATACTTGTACTTAATGACGAGAATAAGATGGTAAAAGGTGATGAAGTGGGAGAGCTTTGCGTCAGAGGAACATCCCTTTCCCTTGGATATTACAATAACCCTGAGAAAACAAGCGCAGCCTTCGTTCAGAATCCTCTTAATCCCTATGTGCCTGAGATTATCTACAGGACAGGAGATCTGGTTAAATATAACGAATACGGGGAGATCATGTATCTTGCAAGGAAGGACTTCCAGATAAAGCACTTAGGTCACAGGATAGAGCTTGGAGAAATAGAAACGGCAGTATCATCAATCGAAGGGATAGATCAGTGCTGCTGCCTTTATGATGAAAAGAGACAAAAAATAGTTCTCTTCGCAGATGCGGATCTTGAGAAGGGATATATTAACGAAAAACTTAAGGACCTTGTGCCTGAGTATATGTTTCCAAACAGGGTGGTATATATGGAGACAATGCCCATAAATGCCAACGGCAAAATAGACAGAGTTAAATTAAAGGAGCTTTTGTGATGGAAGAGAGAATATTTAAGGTCATCGAGGAAGTAAATCCGGATATACTGAATTATACCGGTGACAATATGATGGAAGAGGGTATTTCAGATTCCTTCGAGATTATTGACATAGTCACAGGACTGGAAGAAGAATTCGATATTGAAATTGATGCATCCCTTGTTATTGCGAAAAATTTCGCCAATAAGGAGTCAATAGTTAAAATGATGGAAGGAATACTTTAAAATCTGCTATAATAATATAATTAGTGACTCGCCGAAGAATATAATGTTTTTCGGCATATAATACACACTTGGAGGTTACTGAATTGGAAGAAACAAAAAACATACTTGTCACAGCAATCACAGGAATAAGGGACAGGCTGGAACTTACATATTTTTATAATGATACGCCCGAAGGACCTAAATTCGGAAGCGGCGTATTCAGATGTGAGGCAGGGACCAACAGAGTCCTTTCTACCACAAAGATAGATGAGATAGTTGCCATAGGTTCTGATGTGGATTATCTGTCTAAGGATGTCTGCGCTAAGATGGTCTTAAGGGATGGCCTTGATTTCTTTAATCCGGACATCGAATCAATGTCTGATTACAGCTTTTTCAGATACAGACTGGCTGAATTCTTAGATGAGATAGACCTTGAGTCTGTGGATATCAATGAATACGTAGATGAGAAGAAGCGTGATAAATATAAAAAGGCAATAATAAGTGTTCTCGGAGATGATCTAAGCACAGCCTTCTTAAGATGTCAGGAGGATCATGAACTTCTTGAGCGTTTATTTAAGGTTGCAGGAGCTGTATCTTCCCGCCATCAGGCCTGGATCATAAGAAATCTTTATCTTGAACTTGATGATAAATATAAGATGAAGCCCATGGCTGAGAACAGGGATCTTCTTGTTTCCTTTGTACCCATTATCCGTAATGAAGGCTTTTCCGATATTTTTGTCAATTTAAGGAATTTCCTACAGAGTATACTTCCCACTGACGGGTCAAGTGTTAATCTGTATCTTGATCTTCAGGGCTTTTCAGCAGTTGACGGCTATGTTCTACTTAATGTATTAAGCGCGCTTGAAAGAGATGGAAGCAATAATATCTGCATATGCGACATAAGCACATATCCCAGAGATTATCATAAGCTTGCTACCCGTATAGGTGATGCCCATGACAGGTACAGAGTACAGGAACTTTCAATTGGAATTGAGGCTTTCATTAAGTACGGCAAGGCTGACGGATTACGTGCATATTGGGATAAGAGCGGTGTTGAGAATGAATATATCAATGACCTTCTCTTTGCAATCAGTTGTATAGATGCCGGTATAGCACTTTGTAATATCGATGAAATGATTAACGGTATCAAGATGCTGGCTTCCCTTATGAAGGATCCCCGTGCAGATGAGGTTGACATGGAGACAGGAACAGAAGAGACCACCTTCATAATGAGCTTCAGGAATATGATCGAAAGGGAATATTCAGGAATCGTCAGGGAGGATGGAAGTGTTGATATCTTCAGACTTATCAAGATGTCCAAGGAAAAGGAAATGTATCAGCAGTCCCTTACCCTTATAGAGGCAAAACTTCCTGATGATATAGTGGACAGGGGAATCATTTACTATGCTTCTAATGAAGATGAAAAGAAAGCCTTTATGGATTTCCTTACAGAAAAATATGAGCGCCTTGAGCCCAGAAACAGATGGACCATCAGCAAGGATATTTCCCATTATATTCTTAAAAATATGAATCATGAAGGACGCTTCATAAAGGATATGTCAAAGTCCAGGTCATATAATATGGGAGTTGTGATCACAAATGCCATAAAGGGAGAGGATCCTTATCTTCCTAAGTTAAAGAGTGCCACGGATAATTTTGAGTATTTAAATGCACTGCTTGAAAATTACTATGATGTATGCAAATTCCGTAATAAGATAAATCATGCCGAGGAGGGCCTGGGAGTTTCAGGAAATGATGCCGATAAGAGTCAGGATTCTGTACCTAAAATGGAAATGATCAAACTGATTGAGAGTGTCATCGAAAATTATGAGAAGATCATAGATGACATTAGAGGCAAAGAGATAAATGTTGTAAAGATCTCACCTCGGGAATTCAAGGATCATATGGATGAGCTCCATCCCAGGAATGGTTATGGCAATCGCGGCGGCTACGGCAATCGCGGCGGCTACGGCGGAAACCGCGGAGGCTACGGCGGAAACCGCGGAGGCTATGGCGGAAATCGTGGAGGCTATGGTGGAAACCGCGGAGGCTATGGCGATAATCGTGGTGGCTATGGTGATAACCGTGGTGGCTATCACAATGACAGGGATAACCGTGGAAACGGCTGCGATGTAAGGATCCCCGGATATGGCGATATCCATATTCATCTGCATTTTGACAGATAAAGCATCTTAAGCATGCCATATATTTTTATCGGAAGGTAATATATGAAAAGATCATATAAGATAATATTAGTGGCTGCCATTCTCCTCGTATTGGAAGGTGGCTTATACTTAACAAGAACAAGGGCAAGGGTTAACACCTCTGCCCTTAATTGTATGACAATAAGTGCCGAGACCACAGACGAGGAACAGTTTGGCAAGTATGTCAAGAATATGGTTCAGTTTGATGTGGATGGAATTTCCTTTGAAGCATATGCTTCGGGGGATGGCGGAAATGACGGGCTTTTATACCTAAATCTGAACTATGAGGATGATTATTTTGAGCCTCTGACAGGTTACTTTGCAAATGTTGATCCTATCTACGGAATAAGGGCTCTTGATATTGTATATAAGTCAGATGCACCTCTTTATGTAAGTTATGGCAATAATGCCTGCGTGCTTGAAGAAACCTATGAGCTTAACCCGGCGGATGATTATACATTGGTTACCGTTGACCTTAAGAAGGAATATGATTTCTTTTCAATTGACTGCGAGGAGAGCGGTGCCTATATACAGTCTATTGACATCTATTATTCAGGGGATAATGTAACTGATGAAACTGAAACAGAGGTCTTAGAATCGGATCGAAAGACACCTACGGGAATTAATTATGAGCCTGAAGAAGGGGATACCATAGTTACCCTGGATGGTACGGAATATACCTATCACACATTTGACTATGTTAAGGACCTTTATGATGCGGGCATAGATATAAGTGAATATGCATTAACAGATCCCACGGATGTTGCCAATTACTTCACATATTTCAATCGGATTCCGGTTAACTACGGAACAGAGATATGGAACCTTGAGGATGGGGTGACGGTCATACAGGGATATGTGCCCGATGTTGATACGGTTGCTGAGATCTTTGATGACGAACTTGTGAGGGCTGTTACCGAATATCATATAAGTACCTATTCAACTGAACTAAGTAACTACTGCAGGAATCTTCCCCAGAGAGCATACAGCAGGTATGAAGAGGAAGGCTTTGATGAGGGCGATTCACTTTCCTATGAGTTTGATATAGCCCTGGATGATCAGTACAATGTTCATGGCGGAAGAGATTTGGGACGTGTCGTAGGCTTGTGTGAGGGCTTTGCTGTTTATGATGATTACGTCAATGTATGTCTATTTACGGATGATCATTATCTTACCTTCATGGAATATTTAAATGACGGTACCTGGTCTGAGCGATTCAATGCCAAATCCGAAATAGGCACGGCATATTCATATCCCACGGAATGATAGAAGGATATTTTTAATGAGGTTTCATGTTCTTACTCTGTTCCCTGAGATGATAGAGGATGGTTTAAATATCAGCATCACGGGACGTGCGATTAAAAACGGAAAAATTAAAATAAATGCCGTAAATATAAGGGATTACACCTTAGATAAACACGGGAAGGTGGATGATTATATTTACGGTGGCGGAGCAGGGATGCTCATGCAGGCAGAACCTGTATACAGAGCCTATGAGGCTGCTTTAGAGAATATACCTGACAATCAAAAGAAGGTTCGCTGCGTTTATGTAACGCCACAGGGTCAGACCTTTAATCAGACAATGGCCGAGGATTTTGCTAAAGAAGAGGATCTTATGATACTCTGCGGCCACTATGAAGGTATTGATGAAAGAGTCCTTGAAGAGGTGGTAACAGACTATGTTTCCATAGGGGATTATGTTCTCACAGGGGGAGAACTTGCAGCTATGGTAATGATAGATGCAATATCACGCCTCGTTCCCGGAGTGCTCCATAATGATGAGTCATCTGTTAAGGAATCCTTCAGCGGCAATCTTCTTGAATATCCCCAGTATTCCCGTCCGGAGGTATGGCACGGAAAGGCGGTTCCGCCTGAACTTCTATCCGGAAATCCCAAGATCATAAATTCTTATAGGCGTTCAGAGCAGATAAAAAGAACAAGCTTACGCCGGCCTGACCTTTTTAAGGAATATGAAAGGCTTGAAAGAGCAAAGGAACTGATGCTTAAAAAGGATAAGTTCCTTCACATGGATATGATAGAGCATATTAACCGGGAGACCGGGAAACTCCTTTATATGGATGATAAAGAGATAGTCCTTTTAGATAAGATATGCGGTACCGTATTCCATACATCTTTATGTGATGACGGTGAAGTGGCTGTATCTTCTGAGGTTTTAAAAATACTTAAAAATGCAAAGACTATAGCTTTCCACCAGGAGAAACTATCGCTTAAGTATGCAGAAATATTAGGACTTAATATATATTTCCGGGCATATAATGGTGTGCTTACAAGGAAGGAAAAGCTCCCCATTAAAAATAAAGAGCTTTATATGCGTCCTCTTATGCCGGGGGATGAGAGAAGCGTTTTAGAAAGATATGATTCCTTTGGCGGCCCGCAGTATATTGAAAGGCTTATAAATAAGGAAATGCTCTACGGCGCTTTCCTTAAAGAGAATGATAAAGATGTGCTTACAGCCTTCGGGGGCTTCCATGAGGATGGAAGCGTGGGGCTTATGTATGTTTTTGAAGAGTTTCGAAGAAAGCACATATGTGAAACATTTCTAAGTTTTCTTTTTAACCTGGAACTTGAAAAGGGACACATACCTTATTGCGAGTATGTTGAAGGCAATGAAATTATTAGGGGAGTTTTAAATAAGCTCGGACTCTACAGTTCCAAAACAAAAGTATTTTGGGCGGAGGAGAAGATTTAGATGAAAACCAGACTGCATTATATGGATATTGCAAAGGCAATAATAGTTATTATGATGATCGTTTATCATGTGCTTGCACCCTGCTTTCTAAGGAGTGCTATATGCGGAGTTGTAGGTTATGTGATGTTTGCAATGTTCTTTATTTCGGGCTATTTTCATAAGTCCGGGAAACGCTCAATAGGTCAGAACATCAAGACCAGGTTTATAGGTGTACTTAAACCGTTTTTTATTTATTCCATAGTGATGTTTATTTTATCCTCTGTATATTACCTTATAGCGAAGCAGGAGAGCATTATGGATGTGCTTTGCTGCCTTAGAAACTTCTATGGTGGCTGCATATGGAACAGAACGATCCAGGACTTTTTCGGATGGGATTATCATCATCTTGGGGGAACGTACCTTTTCCTAAGTCCATTATGGTTTTTGCTTACCATGTTTTTCTCAGGGGTGCTTTTCTATTTTATAGAGGGCTTTGCTTTAAAGAGCAAATTAAGGAGTATCATTATAGCCTTGATCCTTGCAGTTATTACAGGAGTGTGTGTTGGCTTTAATGTATCCCTTCCCTATAACCTTCAGACTGTTCCTGTTTTTACATCGGCCATACTGCTTGGTGCCCTTTGCGGACAGAACTCCTTCTTTGAAAACATAAAGATAAATATAGTTCTTGAGTGGGTGATCGATATTGTGGTCTTAGTTTCAATCGGTGTATACGGATATTTTTATTCTCAGAATGTTCAGGTATTCAGGGGAATATTCGGAGATAAGGGTGCTAAAGACGTAGTCGTCTATTTTATTTTCTCGGTTTTATTAAGCCTTACCTTCTGCGATCTTTGCAAGCTCATCGAAAGGAGCAAAATAAGGATAAAGGAGCTTTCCTGGGTGGGAGAGAATTCCCTTTATATTTATATGACCCATGTATTTTTCGGCTGGATAATATCAATCCCCATGGGAATATCTCTTAAGTACAACGTGGATGGGATAGATACGCCGGTGATGATAAAGTCAGTTATACTTACAATCCTTACAATAATAGTGACGGTACTTTATACGTTACTGAGGAATAAGATATTTTCAAAAAAGACTAAATAGGATTAATAAATAAGAATAAGGGAGGTAAAGAAATGGATATTGAATATCTACTTTTATTGCAGAATTTTAGGGAGGTAACAGGGGGCTTCCTTAATAAGTTCATGGCTTACATCACCACCTACGGTGAAGAGCTTCTGCCTATGATGATCACCGCTGCTATTCTTTGGTGCGTGAGCAAAAAGCAGGGCATGTATACTTTGATGACCTGGGGCTCAGGAAGACTTGTTAACGGCTTTTTAAAGGTTACGGCCTGCGCTTACAGACCCTGGATAAGGGATGAGAGAGTAATACCTGTGGATGGAGCAAAAACCGCGGCAACCGGCTATTCCTTCCCCAGCGGACATACCACCAATGCAACCTCAGTATTCGGAAGCGTTGCAATGAATAAGAAGGTAGGGAAGACGCTTCGTATACTTATGATCGTGATGATAGTGCTGGTTGCTTTCAGCAGAAACTATCTTGGAGTACATACACCTCAGGATGTGGTGGTAGGACTTCTTTCAACTGTGGCGCTTTTATTCTTTATGCGCTGGCTCCTTGACGTGGTAGATAAGAAACAGAATCTTGATATCATAATCCTTGTTGTAGGTATAGTTCTTAATATACTTGTTATCATCTATGCAGCAACTAAGAGCTACCCGATGGACTATGATGCAACAGGTGCACTTATAGTTGATCCTGAAACAATGGCGCTTGATACCTACAAGGGCTGCGGCTTTTCCGTTGCTGTTTTAATATCATGGTTCGTTGACAGAAGATGGCTTCATTTCGAGCCTGTGGGAACACCCTTAGAGAAGGTTACCTATTACACTGCTGGAATCCTTGGATTCTTTGCAATCGTATATATAATCATTCCCGTACTTCCGTCAAATATCTTAGGAGCATTCCTTGACAGGTTCCTTCGTCTTATTTATGTAATGCTCGTTGTGCCCTTTATCATTAAGAGCATTCATAAAAACAGAGCTTAGCAAATCCAATACTTGAAGGCTTTATTTAAGGAACTTGGCTATAGGCGCTTATTATGAAAATCAAGGAAAGATTTAAGAGTTTTTTTGCTCCAAAAAATAAAAACAAGCCGTTTTATGCGGCAGTCATAACGGCTATCATAGTTATGGACAGCGTATTTCTTTATCAGTTCATATCAAGTGCTAAGGCTCAGATGCAGTCTGAATTCGTTAATGCTGCCGAGAATGTGGATTATGTTTTCAGAAGTTCCTTTGATTCTGCGACCCAGATAGCAACCAGCCTTTGCATGAATGATGAACTGGATGAATTTCTTGAAACGGAATATACCGATGAAAGAGATTATTACGATGAGTACAGATCTGTTATAGAGAAGGGCCACCTGGTCAAGATGTCCAGCCTCAATAATACCACTATGGAAATATATGCAAATAACGAAACCCTTATAAACGGTGGCGGTGTTTACAGGATGAGTCTTATTGAGGATAAGGACTGGTTTAAGGAATTCGAAGAATCCGGTGAGGATGCGCTTTTGATATTTTTATATGATAAGGAATCAAGGCGTCCCACATTATCTGCCAGGAAGCTATATTACTTAAGATGGATGGACTATCATCCAGGCTCCAAATACAAGAAGCTCTGCAAGATAGAGATAAATTATAAGAACCTTTGTACAAATATAGAAAAGTCCTTATATGATGTCTGTGTATATCTTTGTCAGGGAGACAGGATAGTTGTATCCTCCGAAGGCGGAAACAATCTGATGGATGATTTCCCTGAGGTGGATTACGGAAATGTAAACTACAGGCAGGATGTTTCCTTTTACGGAAATGATTTCAGCATAGTCGTTCCGAAAAATATAAATTACTCCACGGGAATGATCCGTAAAAACACCGCGTACCTTAGTGTTTTCCTTATTTTAAACCTGATAATGTCCATCATCTTCGTAAAACTTGGAAATATGCTCCAGGAGGGAAAGATAAAGGAACAGGAGATGGACATCGCCCGTCAGAATGCTGAACTTCTGGCACTTCATTCCCAGATTAATCCCCACTTTCTTTTTAATGCCTTGGAAAGCATCAGGATGTACAGCCTTCTTCAGGGAGAGGATGAGATAGCTGAGATGATTGAGAATCTTGCGATTATCGAGCGTAAGAATGCAGACTGGAATGAGGATGAGACTACGGTCTGCGATGAGATGGTCTTCGTTGAGGCTTATCTTATGCTTCAGCAGTACCGTTTCGGCAACAGGCTTTCCTATGAGATCGATGTTGAAGAGGAATATAAGAACGTACGGATCCCGCGACTTACCATAGTTACCTTCGTTGAAAATGCCTGTGTGCACGGTATCGAAGGAAAAAGCTCACCCGGATGGATATTCGTAAGCGTCAAAAAGAGCGGCGAGTATATGCTGATAGAGGTTGAAGACACCGGCGGCGGCATGAGCGAGGAGGAGCTTAGCACCCTTAAGGACAAAATGGACAATGCCTCTTTGGATAAGCTTAAGACTAAAGGCAGGATAGGAATAGTAAATGCCTGCTTAAGACTTAAGATGTTTTCTGACAACAGTGTCAGATTTGAGGTTGATTCCGAAAAGGGCATAGGTACTACCGTTAGCGTTTATATACCTCTTACATTACTAAAGGATTCTATGGCAGAATCAGAGGATGTTGTGACCGATACTCATGAAGATAAAGGTGAAGAATGAACAAAGTATTACTTGTGGATGATGAGCCCCTTATTTTGCAGGGGTTAAAGATATTGATAGACTGGGAACAGGAGGGATACGAGGTGGTATCTCTTTGCTCCAATGGTCGGGAAGCCCTGGATTATATAAAGAAGAATCAGGTTGACTTAATAGTTGCCGACATTCAGATGCCCGAGATGACAGGACTGGAGCTTCTAAAGACCATAAGAACCGAGAATATTTCTGATGCCTTCTTTATCATACTTACGGGCTTCAAGGACTTTTCGTACATCCAGACGGCCATGAGGTATGAATGCATGGATTACATCCTTAAGCCGGTTGAGAAGCAGGAGCTTCTTCGTGTGGTGAGGAAGATATCCAAGGCCTGCGATGAGCGTACGGAGGATGAAAGGTCCAGAGAGGATATGGAGCAGGCCTATATGGCCCGTAATCTTATGGCCGTACTTTTCGGGAAGTCTGATAAGAAAAATATAGACTATGTGGAAAGCCATATGCAAATACAGGGAGCTATCAGGTACGTTGAGATAGAGATGGCAGACTATGCAGGGGATGGTGAAGAACTTGAAGAAAGCGAGATGCGTTCATACCAGCGAAAGGTATTTGCTTCCTGCAGGGATTATTTAAAGGATGAAAAGAATCACTGTATCTTTGACGTTTCAAGGGATGAAAAAAGCTATGATATAGGCCTTATATACTGCGATTACTTTGCTAAGAAACGCGATGTTACCATGCTTACGTTCTTTGAAAATATGCAGAAGGCCATTAAGACTGAGACAGGTTTTTCTACCAATGTATTTGTGGGAAAACCGGTATATAAGCTTGAAGGAATATCAAAGTCATATTCATCTGCCTGCGTGATGAAATCCTTAGAGGCATTTAGGGCAAAGAGACAGATATATTTTTATGATGAGGAAACTGCAAACGAGGAAAGCTCTGTCATAATACTTAAGGATGACTTAGACCTTTTGATCTCCGGAATAGAGGAAAATGATCACGAAATCATAGAAAAAACCGTTGACTGTCTTTTTGAAAAGCTAAACGGAGGTATGACAGAGGAGACAAGAAGGCTTAACATAAACTATCTGCTTTTCCGTCTCATACATAAGGCAACGGAGCTTGATGATGAACTGAATCAGGAGGAAATATTAAGGTTCATAGCAGAGCATTCCTTTGACGAGGGAATATTAAGGGGCAGTAAGGAGCATATGAATAAGTTCTGTCTTGAATATGCGGATTACCTGCTGCAGCTTAGGAAGAATGCATCCTCCGGTGTGCTTCTGGAGATTGAAAAAGAGATAAGTGCCCACTATATGGAGAATCTTTCCTTAAGGGATCTTGGAAAGAAATATTTCATTAACAGCTCTTATTTAGGACAGATGTTCCAGAAAAAATATAATCAGTCCTTCAGAGATTATCTTACAAGATACAGGATAGAGACAGCCAAGCAGATGCTTATAAATTCCGATGAAAGGATAGCGGATATAGCTGAAAAAGTCGGGTATAAGGATACCGACTATTTCCTTAAGAAGTTCATCGAATTAAACGGCTGTACCCCTTCAAAGTACCGTAAAAACAGCAGATCATAGGGATTTCAGGATAAAAATGTATTAAATACCCGACAGATTTTTGGATATGAAATTTGTCGGGTTTTTTGTTTGAGTTTGTCGGGTGGTTTAAGTGAAATCAAACCCGTATAATTTAGAACATAAGATAAGGGAGTTGCCCGAAGGCAAATTTAGAAAGAAGCGCTTCAGCATCCGGGCAATAAAAGATTAAGAAAATACCAGGGAGGTAAGAATGAGAAAGAAACTAGTAGCGTTGTTAATGACAACAGTTATGTGTTGCGGACTCTTAGCAGGATGCGGATCTTCAGATGCAGCAAGCACATCTTCATCAAGCTCAGAGGGAAGCACTCAGACAACAAGTGAGAGCACAGATTCAGATGAGATTAAGGAATTTACATATTTCATCACAATGCCCGGTTCAGAGATCAATGACGATAACGAGATAGCAGAGATGATCGCTGAGAAGTGGGGCGTAAGAGTTAAAGAGACATGGCTTACAGGCCAGACAGCAGCAGAAGCAACAGGAACACTTGTAGCAAGTGGTGAATATCCTGATTTCATCGATTCAGATGATATGTCACTTCTTCTTGATGCAGATGCACTTATTCCTCTTGATGATTACATTGACCAGTATCCTGAGTTCAAGGAGACATGGTTCACAGAGGAAGAGTGGGAGAAGTTCCGTCAGCCCGATGGACACATCTACTGGATCAATCCTTTCAACAATACATATGGCGAGTCTAAGGCAACAACTCATAACGATGAGGCATTCTGGATTCAGGCACGTGTACTTGAGTGGGCAGGTTACCCTGAGATCAACACTCTTGATGAGTACTTCGATGTTATCGAAAGATATATTGAAGCTAACCCCACAATGGAAGACGGAACAGAGAATATGGCTTACACGATCCTCTGCGAAGACTGGAGATACTTCTGTCTTGAGAATGCAGGTCAGTTCTTAGGCGGATATCCTAACGATGGTTCCGTAATCGTTAACAAGGATACAATGACAATCGAAGACTACAATACTTCAGATGATACGATCGCTTACTTAAAGAAGCTCAACGAAGAGTACAAGAAGGGTTATGTTGATCCTGAGAGCTTCACACAGACATATGACGAGTATATTGCAAAGCTTTCTACAGGCGCTGTACTTGGTATGTGTGATCAGTGGTGGGATTTCGCATATGACGTAAACGATGTATTTAAGCAGCAGGGTCTTGATGAGCTGGGTTGCAACTACGTTCCTTTAGGACTTACAACATCTGAGGGAATGGAAAACAGATGGCATACATATGATGATACAGTTAACCAGGCTTCAGGTATCGCAATCACAGTTGACTGTGAGGATCCCGATGCAGCATTTAAGTTCATCGTAGACACAGCTATGGATCAGGAACTTCATGACTTAAGATGGTGGGGCGTTGAAGGCGTTGACTACGAAGTTGATGAGAACGGTCTTTACTACAGAACAGATGAAGAGAGAGCTAACTGGGCTAATACAACTTATCAGGCTTCTCACAGATGTCAGTATTCTTACTTCCTTCAGTGGCAGGGCACAAGCCAGGATGGCATCAATGCCAACAAGCCTGAGGAACAGCCTTCAGAGTTCATGCTTGATATGGCACAGCCTTTAAAGGACTGCTTCGATGCATATGGTGTTACAACATATCCTGAGATGATCGGATCAGTTGTTGAGACCAACGGAGCATGGTTCCCGATGTATTCTTACTCTAATAACTTCACAACAGAAACACCCGGTGGTGTTGCATGGACCAAGATGGGTGAGGTTAAGCATGAATACCTTCCTAAGGTTGTAATGGCAGATGATTTCGAGAAGGGCTGGGAAGAGTACATGGATGCATATAATGCATGTCAGCCTGAGGATTTCTTAAGCGAGATGCAGGAGATCCTGGATACATTCAAGTAAGATCGATTAAGTTTTAAGTAACAGTAAATATGTGGCAGCATTGGCATGGCAGATTTGCCTTTGCTGCCATATTTATGAGGAATAGGAGATTTTCAAGTGGCAAAGCCGGCAAAAACTAAAGAAATCAAACAGAAGATCACGTGGAAAGAGATAAAGAGACAGAAATTTCTTCTCATAGCTTCGTTCATCATGGTTGTGTATGGTGTCATCTTTTATTACTGGCCCCTTACAGGCTGGCTGATGGCCTTTCAGAACTACAAGCCTAAGAACGGAATTCTGGGCTCAACCTGGGTTGGACTTGATAAGTTTAAATTTCTTTTCAGTGATGCAACCTTCATTAAGGTAATAAGAAATACCTTCTGCATGGGGCTTATAAACCTCATAGCAACCACCATTATGGCAGTACTTTTTGCGATACTGCTTAATGAAATCAAATCAAATATCATTAAAAAACCAATACAGACAATTTCGTACTTACCACATTTCCTTTCATGGATCGTTGTTACCGGAATATTACATGATGCACTTTCAGGAACCGGTATAGTTAATGAGCTTCTCCTTAAGTGGGGGATCATAGACCAGTCCATTAACTTTTTCGCATATCCCAAATATTTCTGGGCGATAGTAGCATTCGCGAATGTATGGAAGGAAACAGGTTGGAACGCGATCATATATTTAGCTGCGATTACAGCCATTGACCCATGTCTTTACGAGGCAGCTTCAATCGACGGTGCAGACAGATTACAGAAGATAAAATACATAACACTTCCAAGCATCAGACCTACATTTATCATCCTGCTTATTATGAACATAGGTAATGTACTTAATGCAGGCTTCGAGGTTCAGTACCTTTTAGGTAACGGCCTGGTACAGTCGGTATCACAGACAATCGATATCTACGTTCTTAAATGGGGTATTTCACAGAATGATTACTCGTTAGGTACTGCAGCCGGAATATTTAAGAGTTTTGTAAGTATTGTACTTATAGTAATAGCTAACAGGATCGCCAAGAAGACAGGCGATGAGGGATTATTCTAGGAAGGAGGTCATAAAATGGAAAAAACATATAAAGTTAAAAGCAATGTAAGAGATAAGATTTTATCTGTTGTTATCGTTATTTTTATGGTTCTGTTCGTAGTGATCACTCTTTATCCTGTATTAAACACAGTGGCAATATCTTTTAACGACGGTATTGATGCAGTAAGAGGAGGTATTCACCTCTGGCCCAGAAAGTTCACTCTGAATAACTACGTAACAGTGCTTTCGATGCAGAATATCTTAACAGGCGCCAAGGTTACAGTTTTAAGAACAGTTATTGCAACCATTACTTCACTTTTTGCAAATGCACTGCTTGCATTCATAGTAAGCCGAAAGAGATTTTTATTTAAGTCGCAGTTATCCCTTTTCTGGGTAATAACAATGTACGTTAACGGAGGAATGATCCCTGTATTTCTTCTTTACAAGAACCTTCATCTTACGGGAACCTTTAACGTTTACTGGATCCCCGGAATGATCGGAGCATTTAATATGCTGGTTATGAGAACCTACATGCAGGGTATCCCGGACAGCCTTGAGGAGTCGGCTCAGCTTGACGGAGCAGGATATTTCACTATCTTTACAAAGATAATATCCCCCTTATGTAAGCCGGTATACGCAACAGTTGCACTGTTCGTTGCAGTATGGCAGTGGAACTCATGGTTCGATGCAATGCTCTATAACAGAATGAAGACTGAATATACAACACTTCAGTATGAACTTATGAAGCTTCTTAGTTCTGTAATGCAGCAGAGCGGAAGCGCAGATACCGCCAAGTATGCAGGTGATGCCATTACTCCCGTAACAATAAGAGCTGCCGCAACAGTAGTAACGATGCTTCCCATCATATGTCTTTATCCTTTCCTTCAGAAGTACTTCGTTACAGGCTTAACGATCGGAGGAGTTAAGGAATAATGAAAGGCCAGGGCGCATTTTATACAGGTAAATATGATAATTACTTAAGCCGTGTCGGAATAAGTGATGAAAAGGCTAAAGAGATACTTTCTAAGTGTTTTGATACCATTTTCCACGGTCCGGAGGATAAGAGACTCTATCATGAGGTTGGTCCCGATATGGGATATATAACAGACACCGGAAATGATGACGTAAGGACCGAGGGCATGTCATACGGGATGATGATATGCGCAGAGCTTGACCACAAGGACGAATTCGACAGGATCTGGAAGTGGACCTATACCAATATGTTTTTATCAGAGGGTAAAAATAAAGGGTTCTTCTGCTGGTCGAATGCGCTTGACGGATCAAAGAATGCAGACGGCCCTGCTCCTGACGGCGAAGAATATTTCGCAATGGCACTTCTTTTTGCCTCAAAGAGATGGGGCGATGGAGAGGGGATATTTAATTACAGTAAATATGCCTGCGATATACTTCATGAAATGATTAGAATTCCTGAGGGGGATAAAGGTAGGGGGATGTTTGACCCGGAAAAGCATCTCATAAGGTTCATTACTGATGTGGACTTTTCCGATCCCTCCTACCATTTGCCCCACTTTTATGAACTGTTTGCTCTCTGGGCATACCCGGAGGACAGAGCTTTCTTTAAAGAAGCAGCAAAGGCAAGCCGCGATTACTTCCATAAGGCGTGCCATCCCGTTAGCGGTTTAAGCGCTGAATATGCCTATTATGACGGAAGACCCTATGAGGGTGGACAGGATATATGGGGAAAGCACGACTGGTATTACTCTGATGCCTACAGAACCATAATGAACATCGCAATGGACCATATCTGGTTTAGTGAGGATCCCTGGCAGATGGAAGAAGGAAAGAGATTTCTTCGTTATCAGTGGGGACTTAATGCTTCCGAGAATGTTAACAGAGTTCCCTTATGGGACGGAACCCTGACTGATGATACTGTGCTCCATCCCGTGGCTGTTATAGCTTCAAATGCCGCTGCCGCCATTCTTTCAGATGGCGATGAAGGACTTAAGTGTATGGAGAAATTCATCAATACACCCCTCCGTGAAGGAAAAAGACGGTACTATGATAACCTTCTTTATATGTTTGCATTCATGATGCTTAGTGGTAATTACAGGATTTTAGGTTAATCCGAATTCATAGAATCAGTGGACTAAGATCATAAGGTCAGTCAGCTAAGGCCTTCTTTATCCTTTCTATCACAATCTCAAGAGCCTTGATACGGGCATATTTTTTATCATTTGATTCAAGGATATACCAGGGAGCGAAGTGGGTACTTGTTTTAGAGATCATCTCATTTATCGCTTCCTCGTAAAGATCCCATTTTTCTCTGTTACGCCAGTCCTCGTCGGTGATCTTCCATTGCTTTTCGGGAGTATTCTGGCGTAAATTAAAGCGTTCAAGCTGTGTATCTTTGTCTATCTGTACCCAGAACTTGATAACCACGGCACCCCAGTCGGTTAAGTCCTTTTCAAACTCATTCATTTCATTATAGGCTCTCTTCCAGTCATTTTCCGTGCAATACCCTTCAAGACGCTCCACCATGACCCGGCCGTACCAGGTTCGGTCAAAGATGGCAATATGCCCGGTCTTGGGAAGACGGTTATAGAATCTCCAGAGGAAATGCCTGCACTTTTCGTCAGGGGTTGGACTTGCAATGGGAAATACCTCGTAGCCCCTGGGGTCTAAGGCTGAGGCTATCCTCTTTATATTTCCGCCCTTGCCTGCAGCGTCCCATCCTTCATATGCGATGATGACAGGTATCTTTTTACGATAGAGCTCATTGTGAAGATGGGAGAGTTCCTTCTGAAGCTTTTTAAGCTTTTGTCTGTATTCCTCTTCGGATAATTCCTTACCTTCAAGTTTGATCTTTGAAAGAGGCTTTACCTTTGAAAGAGGATAGGGGTTCTTCGGTATGTCGGGAAGAGTATTGTTATTGATCGCCCTATCTATTTCAGAGACTATGGTGCTTGCAATGAAGCGTTCAACCTCATCCTTGTCATTGGCATCGATTTCATGCCAGGGAGAAGACTTTGTGTCTGTCTTTTTAATATATTCCTTATATAATTTGCGGCATTTATCATAGTGCTCATTCTGCCATAAGTCATCCTCTGAAACTCTGAAAGAGGTGCTCTTATGGGCGCGGAGCTTATCAAAGCGCTCCTTCTGTGTCTTTTCATCTATGTTTAAAAAGAATTTAAGAACAAGATACCCATTATCGTGAAGGGAACGTTCATAATTTATTATGCTCTTTAAAGTCCTGTCATATTCCTTGCGGGAGATCTCCTTATGGAGGAGGGCCTTCGTAAGCTCATCCATTGTTCCTCCGTCAAATATAGAGATTGCACCTGCGCCGGGCATACGGATCGCGTGGCGGTAAAGAAATGGTCTTCGGCTTTCATCCTCTGATTTCACATCCATGTTATAGACCTTGAAAAATCTGGGATCCATATACTTAATAAGAGAGGAGATAACGCTTCCCTTGCCTGCTCCGCCATAGCCCTCGATGATAACGATGACTGGAAGATGCGCATCCTTTATCTTTATCTGGCACGCAGAAAGATCGTTACGATATTTTTCTTTTTCTGTTTTTCCCATAAGCACCTCCGTGAATGCTGATACATTTATGCTGATTAAATTATATCACAGCCGCCGTTTTACGCCGTTATTTAAACCGCCATTTCCGGAGAATTTTGGCCGGAGAATTTTTTGCAAAAAATGCTTACATTAATTTGCCGAAATATGATAGAATCCTTTTCGGAAATTTAATATAAACATAAACGACACATGTAGTGCAGGGCACGTAAATCTGATCACGGTACGTATGTATGATCGTGGCCGGATATGCGGACGTCTGCGCAGCATGTGTTTTTTTGTGCAAAAAAGGAGAGTAAGATTATGCCAAGAAATCAATTTCAGAGAATGGTATTTGCCTTTCTCACAGTTTTAGTAACCGTACATGGGTACGTATTTTACAGTCTTTATGTTGTAAACGGCAGCACACTTATGAATGTTACCGGGGCAGACAGCGTTATCCATGCCATTAATACCCAGGGTGGAGTATATATGTTTGGAAGAATGCTTCCCATCTGGGCTGTTATCCTTATTGAATTTGTATGTGCTTATACACTTGAGTGCCTTATGGGAAGTCCGTTATCCTTTAAGATGGCAAGTTCAATGTTTGATCCCAGACGAAATCATCCCATGATCTTTGAAACAGTGATCATCAGCTGCACAGTTATGATTATGTGCCCGGTAATGAGTTTCTTAGCCGCATGGATGTATTATCCTTACTATGCAGGCTTTAATATATTTACACTGCTTGCAAACTGGATAAAGCTTGTATGCTATAACTTCCCATTTGCATTCTTTTCGCAGATCTTCTTCATTCAGCCATTCGTAAGATGGGCCTTCAGAAGATTATTTGCCAAAGATATTGCCGCAAGAAACAGCCAGGAAGAGCCCGAAAGACCCAGGGACGAGCAGGAAGCCATTGCAGATATCTTCAAACGTATGGATGAGATCCAGGAAAATCTTGCCCACGAGAGAAGACAGAGAAAGAAGCTCGAGCAGAAGGTTGAGCAGAGATAGTAAATTAAATAATCTTTATATGTTTTTATATGCGAAATCCATCCTGACAGCAGGATGGATTTTGTTGTTTCAGGGGTGGCGACAAAGAGTTTGTGCCATCTCATATTGGCGAAAAAAACGGCCGCTTTAGCGGTCGCCTGCGTATCTCATCAGGAATATGAAGTTCGCACTCATAAAGAAGAGAAGGAACATTACCATGAAAGCTCCGGGAATATTCATTACAAATCTGTCGAATGCGCATGCAAGAATGATGATGAGTGATACTATTACTATGAGTGCCTTTACTGCTGATTTCATTTTATTTACCTCTTTCGTTTAAATCGTATTGGTTTCCATAACTTATGAAAACATCATACTGGATCAAGTGTTGCAGAAGTGTGACACTTTTCTGTTCTTATCTGAGAGCATAAATAAGCCCGTACTGAACCGGTACGGGCTTTTAAATTTTAGGGTTATTTAGATGAATTTACATAGCGAGTGGGTTGCTGAAGGCAGAAATGATCTATGCCATGAGTTTTGTGTTATCTCTAACATATAAATATGCCATTCCGGAACCGATATTCAAAAATATCAATTCCATGTCATGATACTCGCCGTTTATTAATTTCTGATATTTAAGAAGGAGGGGAGCCTTCAGGCTTTTCAAATAATCCAAATCATAGTATTTGGTAAATTCCTGAGGGCTTCTATGTTCACCATAGGGCTTAAAATAAGGACTTTCCACAAAATCCTTAACCCACTGCGAAAGTGAGATAAGGCTAGGCAGGTTATCAAGCTCGTTATCATCTGCTTTTATTACACAGAAATTATCATCGTTTAAGTTAATTAACAAAATTTTATTATAAAAGTGGCCTATATATGAATAGGCTATGTTTAGATTTGAATAGTCAACCATATGGAATAATTCCTCCTTTCTTTTGATGATAACACATGGATTTTGATATGTCTAACTTTAATTGAGATTTAGACAGCACATAGATAGGCGGATTTTTACAAGAAAAATTGAGATATATTGTTTGACCATGTGGAGTAGCCCTGTGTGTCCTTATGTGTTAGACTTTTTGGCGTTTAATATAATTCGGGGAAGGTTAACATAATTTGATTTATGGTTGACATAATTGGACTCGGGTCAACATAATATTATGCCCGGTGATGACGCGACTTACTAATTTTCATAATTTGAAATTTTGTAAGTATTATTTTGCTAATTATTGGTCTGGAAATGAGATTTGTCCGGCTAATTTGTATATAAAATAGTGGAAGTGACTAGATTATACGTAGCGCGACATGAATAAGGGTTTACATAACACAAAATTATACTTGTAAAATGTTTAATTTTGAGAATTTAGCCAGTACGGGATGTGATAATCAGCCCTTATAATAGGTTTCAACATGAAATAATACAAAATGTTAAGTGATTATGTAAACCAGAACTGACCGTCAAGAGTCATATGCTCAGCCGTTATCCCTTTGTCTGGAAACACATCACTCACCTGCCCGCCGACGAATATCCTTTGAAATGCCCTTGTGAATGAGCATTGTGATTTCTTGGCATTATGTGCATAGCCAAGGGGCGAAAGTCCATGGATGGACTTTCGAGTCGCAAGTTGAGATGGATCTCAATTGCGACGACCCGGACGCATGAAATAAATGTGCTCATAATGCATAGATAATCACATGCGAAGAACCAGGGCAT
>R20__coassemble_41_pt1 | contig 94158 bp, 87 predicted proteins | sample R20__metabat2_low_PE_052 | metagenome-assembled genome bin R20 | reverse complement strand
AATATAGCGGTATCGCCAAACGGTAAGGCAACGGACTCTGACTCCGTCATTTCAAGGTTCGAATCCTTGTACCGCTGCTATTTAACCGGTCGGATTCTTCCGACCGGTTTTTTTTAATCTCCAGTTTGGAACCGACAGCCTTCCCACTGAAGCGTACAGCCTGTTCCGTTCAAGCGGAATATGCAATCTAAGCAATTCCAAATAAACTATTCGCCGTATAAATTTACTTCTGCATCACTTTTACAACACTATAAGTTATAATATATTTACATCGAGTGCGACGAAACATTAACAAATAAATAAAACAAAAATTAAAAGAACAAAGGAGAAAAGAAAATGAGTATTGAAAACAAAGATGAAATTGAAGTTATAGTAAATGCAGATGAGGCAGCGTTTAAGAATCTTTCAGATTCTGATCTCGATGCAGTTACAGGGGGATCGCATCCTACCTTTACTAAGTATAAAAATGGTGAAGATCTGACAAGAGAAGACTGGAACGATTTCTTTAAGAATGGCGGAACAGTAATATTGTTAGCTGGACCTGAGCAGTCTCAGCTCCGTTGCAAGGTATTAAGATTCAGATGGAGTTATACACTTGATGATATCGCCAACTATGATCTTCAGACACTTGATGGCGGTAAGATCTATACCTGGGTGCCCAAAGACAGGGTTTGTATGGATCCCCAAACCTTTAGATAGTAAATATTCTGCATCTGCAGAAAAAAGAGAAGGCGTGGCTTTAGCCACGCCTTTTCTTTTCATTTATTTAGAAAAATACACCCTTTATAAATATCTCAAGTCCTATTCCTATGAGGATAATTCCGCCAATGATCTCCGCCTTGTCAAGCTTATTTCCTATCTTACGCCCCAGAAGCAGTGCTATCATGCAGAGGCCCATGGTTACCACTCCGATAATCCCGGCAGACAGAAAAGCCATAGCCATAGAGTAGCTTTCAATGGTAAAACCTACTGAAAGTGCATCTATGGATGTAGCCACTCCCTGCACCATAAGAGCACCGAAGGTAAGTTTTTTAAGTTCTGTAGTCTCTGCCCGGTTTTCCTTTTTGTCCCTGATGCATTCAATGATCATCTTGCCTCCTATATAGCAAAGGAGTATCAGGGCAATATAGGGAATAAAAGGCTCGAAGGCATTGAAATACTCCACTATATAATGAACGCAGAACCAGCCTATAATGGGCATTATTATCTGAAATATAGCAAAGGTTCCTGCAATGCCTACCATTTTACTTTTCTTCATACCGGGTTCGGCAAACCCGTTCGCTATAGACACTGAAAATGCATCCATTGCAAGTCCTATGCCAAGCAATATGCTGTTAAGAATAAGAGCGGTTAATTCCATAATTTTCACCTAAACTGCGTTTGCAGCAATGTCACTTATGATCTGTTACTATATTCAATCATCAATCCTTGTAAGGTCCCTGACCCATTTATATTTCCGATAATGGAGAAGGACCCAGGGGATCTTTCCGACTTCGTCAAGGCAGGTGCAGGCATAGACAACAACTGGGTGCCATCCGAGAACGAAGGTTCCGAGACAAGCCAGGGGAACTGCGATGCCCCACATGGTTACTGCAAGGGAGTACATATCAAACATAGTATCTCCCCCTGCGGCGAATATTCCATTAATAACGATGGTATTAACGGCACGGCCTATCATATAGAAAGCCATAACTACCATCATACCTATGAAAAGCTTCTTAGCTTCAGGGGTTAATTTAACGAAGTTAAGAAGAAGCGGTGTGAGAGCAAGCATTATAAGTGCGGAGATGATGCCGATAATGAAGGACAGCTTAAGAAGCTTATCTCCGTATATCTTTCCACGGGTAAGATTACCGGCGCCGAGCTCGTGACCTATCATGATTCCCCCGCCATTAGCGGCGCCGTCACATGCGCAGCAGATAAGGTCTCTTATTACCGCAGTTACTGAATTGGCAGCGGCAGCATCTGTGCCTAGGTGTCCCATGAAAGCTGTATATGAGGTGAAGCCGATTCCCCAGAAAAGTCCGGCTCCCACAAGGGGAAGGCAGCACTTTGAGAAATCTCCTGAAAGCGCTCTGTCAAAGAAAAACATATCTTTAAGAACAGGACTTATATGATCATGTCTTAAAGAAACGGAAACTGACCAGATAAGTTCCACGGCCCGGGCAATCAGGGTAGCAGTAGCAGCCCCCCTTACTTCGAGCGCGGGTAGACCGAATAGTCCGTATATGAGCACTGCATTAAGCGCAATATTAAGGACAACGGCGACGGAGCTCATTCTTGCGGTCTCGTTCGCATGTCCTGTAACCTTCATCACTGTAAGATAACACTGGGAAATTCCGGTCATGAGATAGGACCAGCCTGCTATCTTAAGATACCCTGCTCCAATCTCTATGAGCACCTCCTCATTCGTAAATATCAGCATCAGATATCTTGGAAAAAATATACATCCCACAAAGGTTATAAGAGATAAAAGACCGCAGCACCGCAATAGAATGCAGAAGATTTTTTCAACAGTACGCCTGTCGCCCTTTCCCCAGTACTGGGCTGCAAGCACAGAGCCTGCGGCAATGATGGAGCCCATGATCATGTTCTGCACGAACTGTACCTGGGTTGCCAGGGAAACTGCAGACATGGAATTCTGCTCGACGCTTCCCAGCATGAAGGTATCAGCAACCGCAACCAGAGCGAGCATGAGTTTCTGAAAAGCAATAGGCGCTGCAAGGCTTAAAAACGTTTTATTATCGTCAAATCTTAAATCTGTAGGTATTGTTTTCATATGTGATATCAGAGGCAAGTCCCTTAATGATCTTAACTGACAGGTTATCCGATTCATTAAGAAGATCCGGAGTGAGATCAGAGCCTATCTTTAATACGAGTTCATCCTTCTTAGTGAGGTAAGTGATATGAACATCTATTTCGGATATCTTTGGCTCTGCCATGGGAAGAAGATTGGTAATGATCTCCTCATAGATATTTTCAAGACGCCTTATCTGATTCCAATTTAACTGGTTATGGGAAGCAAAGGTTTCAAGTTCCGCAATATCAGCAGAAAGATTAATGTCAGTAAGATCAACGGTTTTCTTAAATTCCTTTGCCTGATTGATAAAGAATATAGTTCGCTCCCTCTTTGGTGAATCAAATATTTCCTCGGGAGTTCCCTGTTCATAGATCCCGCCCTGGTCAAGATAAAATACTCTGTTTGCAACATTCTTTGCAAAGTTCATTTCATGAGTCACGATAAGCATCGTCGTGCCTGACTTGGCAAGTTCAGTGATAACTGAAAGTACCTCTCCGACCATCAGAGGATCAAGAGCGCTGGTGGGCTCGTCGAATAATATTACCTCAGGCTCCATTGCAAGGGTTCTTGCTATGGCAACTCTCTGCTTCTGACCGCCTGAAAGCTGTGAAGGATATTTACGGGCGTGTGAGGCAAGTCCCACCCTTTTAAGAAGTTCCATGGCCCGGTCATAGGCATCCTGCTTTGAAAGTCCAAGCAGGTTCATGGGGGCCATCATTATATTTTCAACAACGGTACGGTGCTCAAAGAGATTAAAGGACTGGAAGACCATGCCCACCCTCTTCCTAAGCACAGTGAGGTCAAAGCCGGGAGCTGTAACATCGCCGCTGCCTTCAAGGATTATATGGCCGTTGGTTGGCTTCTCCAGCATATTAAGACATCTTATGAGCGTTGATTTACCGGTTCCGGAGGGACCGATAATTGAGATTACATCGCCTTTATTTACCTCGAAGCTTACGTTATTTATCGGGGTAAGTTCTCCGAAGGATTTGGTCAGGTTATTAACGGTTAGAATCGGCATGGTCGACCTCCTTTAAGAATCTCTTTCCGCTATCAGGCTCCGTCAGGATGAAGATGCGGTTCAGGATAAATATAAGGATCTGCGCAAACAGGTAGTAAATAAGGGCAACAGCGATAAGCGGCATGAAGGCATCGAAGGTAAAGCTCCTTATAAGGTCTCCGCCCTTGGTAAGGTCCTGAACTGCCACATATCCCACGATCGCAGTGCTCTTTAAAAGGGCAATGATAGAGGACTTGTAGGCAGGAATAAAGGAGCGTCTGGTCTGGGGAAGGATAACCTTAAAGAGTGCCTGTCTTTGGGTATAGCCTAAAGCAAGGGCTGCTTCGTTATGTCCTTCCGGAACTCCGGATGCACAATTGTTCATCATAACGAAGAATGAAAATGCAAACAAAAGGCTAAATACGATTATTGAAACAAAGGTTCCTGTAAGCTTGGTCGACCCGAATATTCCGTAGAAAAATACCATAAGGATAACCAGGGCAGGCATTGCCTCAAGAGTGCTGTTAATTCCGGTAAGTATCTTGGGAAGCTTCAACTTTCTGTAGCTTACTAGGAAAAGTAAAAATCCGATTCCCGTTCCGAAGATAAGAGACAGGAAGGTGATCGTGAGGGTCACTAAAAGTCCGTTAACAAGCAGTTTCCAGCGGCTTTCCTTGATGAAATTCTTATAAAAGGAATTCTTTATATAATCCGAGAAAGATACGGATGAATCAGAATCTCCCTTAACAACATAGGCATAGTGGTCAGTATAATATATATCTGAGAAATTAAGCCCCTCGCTTCTCTCATCTGTATAGCCGTAGTATCCAAGGCCCATATCGTACTTACCGGTTGTCAGTCCCATGGCAATGGAGTCGTAGGCTGCAGTGACAGAATTTACTTTATATCCATATTTTTGGCAAAAATCATATAAAACGGCAGGTTCAAAACCGGCATAGTGGCCATCCTGAATATATTCTGCGGGCACATTCTGGTAGCTTGTTGCTATGGTGATGGTTCCGTTTTCACCGGTTAAGGTATCGTAATCAACGTAATCCGTGTGGGTTCCGTAACCGTCTAACCACTTGGCAGCAAGTGCATCAATGGTGCCGTCTGCCTTGGCTTCTGCAACGTATTTATTAAAATCCTTTCTGATGGGATCTGCTTGTGAAGAAAATGCCATAACGATAGGGATCTCAACATTTGAATCTATGTATGTGAGCCCATCAACATTATTTAAAATAGCGGGAAATAGGGCCTTAAAGGTAAAGCTGAAATCAGCACGCCCGTCGTTAACCGCTATGAAGGTATCCATATAGTTCTCATAATAGGTAACGTTTATTGATCCTATATCATCTTCTATGGTAGAAACAAAACTGCCGTTACCGGTTGTCATCGAAAGGGTTTTTCCCTGAAGATCCTCAATGGTTTTATACTTTTGGCCACTATCTTTAGATCCGCAGGCCATAAGCGCCGGCAGCAGAAAAATAAGCATTAATAAAAATATGGATTTCTTTTTCATAAAGATCCTCCGAATGTTAAATGTGTAACTATGCTATTATACATCAGGTAAGTTACTTCATGCCATATAGGATTATTTGGGAAAATATGGCGATTTTTCTGATATAATAAATTTTATGGAGGATTGACTATGTGTACCTCAAGCGAATTAGTGAAAATCAATCAAAAAGTAATTGAATTATATAATAAGATATGCGGTGATTCTTTAGACAGAATATATTTATATGGATCTTATGCCCGGGGAGATAATAATTCTCAATCTGACATAGATTATGCTGCAATCATGCATGGTTCAAGAGAGGATGTTCAAAAATATCTCAAACCGTTGTGGGAGGCGGTAGATGATATAGATATTGAATATGCGGTGATAGTATCACCAACAATAATTCCGTATGATGATTTTTATGGAATGCAGGATGTTCTTCCCTATTATAGGAACATAATGAAAGAGGGTGTACTTTTAAGTGGAAACAAATAAAAATGACCTCATAAAATATAGGCTTGAAAATGCAAAAGAAAAACTTCATTCTGCGATAGTGCTTCGAGATAATGGCTTATATAAGGATTCTATAAGCAGATCATATTATGCTATTTTTTCTGCTCTTAAGGCAATAATAGCGCAAGATGGCGTGGATTTTTCAAAGCACACAGGCTGTATAGGTTATTTCCAACAAAATTATGTAAAGACAGGAATAATCGAAAAAGAATATTCAAAGATAGTAACAAGCGCGTTTCAAATTCGTAATCAGTCGGATTATGAGGATATGTTCATAGCTTCAAAAAATGATGCGGATATACAGATCGAAGCGGCGAAAAAATTTATTGGCAAAACGGAAGAAATATTAAAAATCGAGGGCATATTATGAAATCAGATAATACAAAAAAGACCGCAAAATCCAACCTTCCTGACAATTCAAGGGTTAAGACAACGAAGATAAACGACCATATCTATCTTATGGATGATAATCATGAGGGGACGGGGTACCTTGTTATCGGAGATAAAAAGGCCCTTGTCATAGACACCATGAACGGCTGTGCCGACGTGAAGGCAATAGTCAGGAAATATACGGATCTTCCCTTGATGGTGGTTAATACCCACGGGCATCCGGATCATATGCATGGAAATATATATTTCGACGAGGTATATCTTTGTCCGGACGATGCGGACGTGTATATGGAATTCACTGACGACCCTGAAATAAGGAAGATCAAGGATGAGACCGGGCTTAAGATGCCGGTTGTTAAAGATATAAAGGATGGGGATAAGATTGACTTAGGTTCTCTCCATCTTGATGTTATAGCGCTTCCGGGGCATACTCCGGGGTCAATCCTGCTTCTTCTTAAAGAGGACAGGATATTGTTTACGGGAGATGCGGTTAACCATCACCTCTGGATGCAGCTTCATCATTCAACGAGCCTTAAGATGTGCAGAGACAGCATGGAGAGGGTGCTTTACCTTGAAAATGAGGCGGATCGTATTCTTCACGGTCACACGATAGTACCTGATGGTTGTAAAGATATAGACTCAGTCTTCGATGACATTTCCCTTATCCGCCGCGATATGGAAGCGATTGATGAGATATTAAGCGGAAATACGGAAGGCGATGAGGATTATAAGTGGTTTGGCGGAGTAGGAAAAACACATCCGATTCCAAATGACACAGGTGTCATTTGTTTTAATCCCATATCCGACAGGGTTAAAAAAGACAGGAAAGAATGGGCAATCTCAGACGCTAAGAGAGACAAGGGCTTAGAGGAGCCTCAAGATGTTAAGAAATACAGAAATATAAGCTATGGCCTTTTTAAGGAGCATAATCTCCTTGATGTGTATATTCCCACTGCACTTGAAAAGACAGAAAGTGACAAACCGAAGACGAAGAACGGCAAAGATAATAAGCTTCCCGTTCTTATAAACGTTCACGGAGGAGGCTACTTCTACGGAGATAAGGAACTATACCGTTTCTACGCAATGGACATGGCGCGTCACGGCTTCATAGTAGTTAACTTTAATTACAGATTAAGCCCTGAGTATAAGTTCCCTTCGGCGCTTCAGGATATAAACAATGTGGTCATATGGATAGAGGAGCATGCTAAAGAGTACGGAATGGATACTGACAGGGTCTTCATGATGGGAGATTCAGCAGGAGCCCAGCTTACAAGCCATTATGCTGCGATTAATTCAAACGAGGAGTTTGCATCTTATTATCCCTTAAGACCTACGAAAATAAAGCTCAAGGGTATAAGCTTAGCCTGCGGAATGTATGATATTCCCGGTCTCATAGCCGGAGAGACGCTTAATGAGTGTACAATGGACTATATAGGAGAGTATAAGGATCCTAAGAATCCAATGCTTGATGTACTTGGAGCGATAACGAAGGACTATCCTGCGACCTATATTTTTTCAAGCCCTAATGATTTCCTATATGAGAATTGTGAGCCTATGTACAGGCTTATAATTGAGCGTGGAGCGAAGGCGAAAATGAAGATATACGGAACGAAGAGAATGAAGAATATTGCTCATGTGTTCCACTGTAATATGTATACAAAGATAGGGGCAAAGGCCAGAAAGGACCAGGCCGACTTCCTGCTTTCATTGTAGGAAAGTGGCCCGATCCTCAAAAGAGCCTACTGAACTTTAACTTCACCGCTAAGGACCTTTTTATAGTCCTCGTAGTTCTTTTTAAGAAGCTCGGGAGTGTTTAACTCGTAAGGGCATTTCTTCTTGCAGGCGCCGCAGCCGGTGCAGTTTTCTATCTTTTTCATTTCGGCCTGCATGGGCTCTGAGAGCCAGTTCTTAGAGGGAGCACGACGGAGCATAAGGGACATTCGAGCGCACTGGTTTATCATGATTCCCTGAGGGCAGGGCATACAGTAGCCGCAGCCTCTGCAAAACTCACCCATTAACTCGCCCTGTTCCTTTTTAATATATGCAAGCATTTCATCGTCGAGCACGGGTGTGTTATCCATATAGGAGAGCCACTCTTCAAGCTCGCTCATGTGCTGGACACCCCAGATGGGAACCACGTTGTCATACTGAGACATATAAGCCATTGCAGCTTTTGAATTGTTGATAAGTCCGCCTGCTAAGCCCTTCATGGCAATGAAGCCCACGTTTGCTTCCTTACATGCATTTACAAGCTCTATCTCTCTTTGAGAAGCCAGGTAGCTGAAGGGGTATTGAAGTGTCTCATAAAGACCTGAAGCCACACACTCAAAAGCAACCTCAACTTTATGGGCCGTAACTCCTATATGTTTAATAAGTCCCTGCTCTTTAGCCTTAAGCATGCACTCATACATACCGGTGCCGTCTCCGGGACGGAAGCAGGTATTAGCGCAGTGGAACTGGTAGATATCAATATAATCGGTTTTCAAATTCTTAAGACTTGTTTCAAGCTGTGCCCAAAACTCCTCGGGAGTCTTCGCCATTGTCTTCGTTGCAATGTATATCTTTGAGCGCATCTTGGGATACATATCCCCGAATGCAGCACCTATCTTTTCTTCTGAATCAGAATATGCCCTTGCTGTATCGAAAAAGGTGATCCCGCCCTCATAGGCGCGCCTTAATATGGCAACTGCATCCTCCATATTTCTTCTCTGTACCGGCAGCGCACCGAAAGCATTCTGCGGTGTTACTATTCCTGTTTTTCCCAGGGTTACAGTTTTCATAAATGATTACCTCCTATAGATATGCCTTATTACACCATTATATATTTTTACAGGATAAAAAGATACCGAACAAAGGGCCAAAAGATTCTGATATTTTTGTAAAAGATTAGGATAGTAAAAAGGTCCGAAGTCAAATATATTAATGAATAAGATGAAAAATAAAGTAGATATGACAACGGGTCCAATCTTAAGGAAGGCCCTTATATTCGCACTGCCCATTATCGTGGGAAATATTCTGCAGCAGCTTTATACCACAGTTGACACACTTGTCATCGGAAATTACTGCGGTTCAACCTCCCTTGCGGCTGTAGGCACAAGCTCTCAGCCGGTTGAGGTGCTGGTCTCGCTTTTCCTAGGTGTGGGAAGCGGAGTTTCAATACTGGTCTCCCAGGCAATAGGGGCTAAAAAGAGAGAACGTATTAACGGCCTTCTTAAAACAGCAATAACCTTTGTCTTTATGTGCGGAATTCCACTTGGAATAATCGGATATCTTTGTACACCATTCATATTAAGGGTAATGGGTGTGCCTGAGGATACCTGGAGTTATGCCATGGCCTATACTCAGATCGTGTTCCTGGGAACGCTGGGGAATCTTGGATATAACATGAATGCCGGTGTGCTTAACGGAATGGGAGATAGCGGAGCATCCATGCTCTTCCTTGTTGCTTCCTGCATAAGCAATATAGTACTTGACTTGGTGTTCGTTGCAGGGGTGGGAATGGACGTTTCAGGAGCTGCCCTATCAACAAGCATTGCCATGTACATTTCCTGGGCTATCAGCATCATCTATATTAAGAGGAAATATCCTGAACTTAACTATACCGTTCTTCCCAGAGGACTTGATAAAGATATACTTAAGCGGATACTCTCAATCGGTATTCCTATCGGACTTAATAATTCACTGTATTCCTTCGGGCATATGGCTATCCAGACCCTGGTTAACGCACAGGGTTCAACCTTTATGGCAGGAGCTTCCGTAGCGGGGCGTGTAACGGGCATAAGCAATATAGCAATCACCGGTCTTTCATCTGCTGCAACCACCTTTTCAGGCCAGAATTACGGCGCGGAGAATTACAAGCGGCTTAAGAAGGGGCATCTTCTTATCCCCTTCGTTTCAGGTGCGATTACATTGAGCTTCGGTCTTATTGTGATCGGCTTAAGAATGCCGATCCTGCGCTTCTTTACCAGGGACGAGGCTGTGCTTGTATATGCAAGCAGGTACGTTGTGGTAATGCTGCTTTCACAGTGGATCTACGCTGTATTTAATGCGATCCACAATATAGTGAACGGTACCGGTCATGTCAGATACACCACGACAGTTAACCTTATGATGCTGTGGGTTGTCAGGATCCCCGTAGCATATCTCATAGATCATTTCTTTGACGGAACATATCTTATGCTCTGCTTTCCGATTTCGTTTGCGTTTGGAATGTTCGCCATGTTAGGGTATTATATATTTGCACCTGCGTGGAAAGATATAATGAAGAAAGCCGATGCTGAGGAGCTCTCTGAGTGCTCCTAATATCGACATGAGGATAAATATATGGATTATAAGATAGTTCTTGCATCCGCATCCCCCAGAAGGAAAATGCTGCTTGAGCAGATGGGACTTGAGTTTGAGATCTGCCCGTCAAATAAAGAAGAGATAATTAAAAGTACTGTACCCTCAGAGGTCTGCGTGGAACTATCGAAACAGAAGGCCGAGGATGTGGCAGCAGGCATAAGGGAATATAATCTCACACACCCTGAGATCACAACTCCCCAGGACATCATGGTCATAGGCGCGGATACCATCGTGGCCTATGAGGACAGGATCCTTGGTAAGCCCAAGTCCAGTGAAGAGGCAAAGGAGATGCTTACTCTTCTTTCCGGAAATACCCACGAGGTCTATACCGGCGTGACCATAGTCATAATCTACAAGGACGGCCGTGCAGGCGAGTACTCATTCTATGAATCAACAGATGTAACCTTTTATCCCCTTAAGGAAAAAGAAATAGATGAATATATAAGTTCAGGTGAGCCCATGGACAAGGCGGGGGCCTATGGTATCCAGGGTTCTTTCAGTAAGTATGTCAAAAAGATAGACGGAGACTTTAACAACGTAGTTGGTCTTCCCGTATCACGTCTCTATCACGAACTCAATCTGTGATGAATCTGCGATAAATACAAGGTTAAATAAATGAAAAAACTCGTTGCCGGGATACTTGCCCATGTAGATTCCGGAAAGACAACTTTATCAGAGGCACTCCTCTATGAAACAGGAGTCTTAAAGTCATTGGGACGCGTTGATAATAAGAACGCGTACCTTGATAATGATGCCGTTGAAAGGGAGAGGGGAATAACCATCTATTCCAAGAATGCTCGTATTCCGTTAAGGGACGCAGATACCGAGCTTATCTTAATAGACACTCCGGGGCATGTTGACTTTTCAACGGAGATGGAGAGAGCCTTAAGTGTTCTTGATATTGCAATCCTTCTTGTTTCCGGCTCTTCGGGAGTTCAGTCCCATACTAAGACCCTTTGGAAATTATTAAAAAGCTATGATATTCCAACCCTTATCTTTGTAAACAAAATGGATATGGAGGGCGCTGATGAAACTGCGGTTCTTAAGGACATAAAGGAGAACCTTTCAGGCAATGCAGTGAGCTTTAAGGGGGATTATTACGAGGATGCCGCAACAGCCTCAGAGGAGCTTCTGGAGGAGTATTTAACGGATTCAAAGATATCGGATGAGAGCATTCGCAAGGCTTTTGGGAGAAGAGAGATATATCCTGTGTTTTTCGGATCAGCACTAAAAATGACAGGCGTGTCAGAATTTCTTGAGGGACTTAAGTATTTAACAGCCACTTCATCTCCTGACGGAAATACTCTAAAACAGGAAGACTTAAAGTCATCTGATACTAATGGGCCATTCTCCGGGATAGTATATAAGATAACAAGGGATGAGAAGGATAAGCGCCTTACCTTTATTAAGATAATAAGCGGATCCTTAAAGGTTAAATCGCTGCTTGGAGAAGAAAAGATAAATGAGATAAGACTCTATAACGGTGAGAATTATGAATCTGTCACCGAGGTTACAAAAGGTGATATCTGCGCCGTTGTGGGACTTAACGATACTAAGAACGGGGATGTTTTCGGAAACATAGTTAGGCGCATAAAGGCTCCGATACTTGCCCCTGCTTTAAGCTACGCCGTTCATTACCCTGCTGAGATACGGACTAATGAAATGCTTGAAAAACTAAGGCTCCTTGAGGAAGAGGATCCTTCATTAAGCGTTGAGTACAGGGAGCAGACTAAGGAAATTTTCGTAAGCCTTATGGGTGATGTTCAGACTGAGGTATTAAAGAGAACCCTGAAGGACAGATTTGACATTGTAGCATCATTTTCGGATGGAAAGGTATGCTATAAGGAAACGATAGATTCTTCCTTTGAGGGAGTGGGACACTTCGAGCCCTTAAGGCACTATGCGGAGGTGCATATCCTGCTTGAACCTTTAGAGAGGGGAAGCGGAATGGAATTTGTCTCCGACATAAGCGAGGATATCCTTCTTAAGAACTGGCAGAGGCTTATATATACCCATATGACAGAGCGCGAGCACAGAGGAGTACTTGTGGGCGCGCCGATCACGGATATGAGATTAAGCCTTGTTTCGGGGCGCGCCCATATTAAGCACACTGAGGGCGGTGACTTCAGGCAGGCCACCTACCGGGCAATCCGGCAGGGCCTTATGGAGCTTGCAGATAAGGGAAATGTCCATCTCCTTGAGCCCTTTTACGACTATACCCTGGAGATCCCCAGCGAATATACAGGCCGGGCCATGACGGATATTAACGAAATGTCAGGTACCTGTACCATCGCAGAAACAGATACGAACTCTAATATAACCGTTCTTACGGGGCGGGCACCGGTTTCTCTGATGAACGGCTATACGAAAGAGGTTGCAGCCTACTCCAAGGGGCTGGGAATACTTTCCTTAAGTGTTTCAGGCTATGACCTTTGTCATAACGAGGAAGAGGTTCTTTCAAAGAGCACCTACGATCCGGAGGCCGACCTTAGGAATCCCACAGGCTCGGTATTTTGTTCCCACGGGGCAGGCACTGTGGTTCCCTGGTATGAGGTTCCGGAGCACATGCATCTTGAGTACGGCATAGGGCTTAACGGTTCTAAAATAGGTAAAGATATAAGTTTTTTACGTGCAGATGCCGATATAAGAAAAGAAGCTTCTGCGCTTAACGCCAAGCGTCGCCAGAGAGAAAATTCAGATGATATTGCCATATCTTTGGAAGAAATAGAAAGCATCCTTAAAAAGAGCACCCATGCTAACGAAAAGGGACGTACCGGCTCCTATAAGGGAATCTCGGAGGCGGTAAGACAACGACGCCGGACGGAATTTACATCTGATAATAGCGAGACTAAATATAAAGGCACGAAGCAGAAGGAAAAATATATCCTTGTTGATGGGTATAACCTTATCCACGCATGGAAGGAACTTGATGATATATCCCTTAAGTCACTTGATGGGGCAGCAGGGCGGCTTAATGACATCCTGTGTAATTATCAGGCCATAGAGGGAGTTAACCTTATGGTGGTTTATGATGCCTATAGAGTGAAGGGCCATCCGGTTGAGGAAAATGCCTACCATAACATTACAGTGGTGTACACCAGGGAGGCTCAGACTGCTGATCAGTATATCGAAAGATATGCACATGATAACAGCAGCAAATATGACATTACTGTCATAACTTCGGATGGACTTGAGCAGATAATAGTAACAGGAAACGGAGCCCACGTTATCTCTTCAAGGGAGTTTCAGGAGATCTTATATAGAAGGACGAAGGAGTTTAATGAAAGTCACGGGGTTCTAAGAGAGGATTGAATAAGTCCTTCGATTTTTGTATAATCAACAGGTTATATGGCGTATAAGCCTTTAACAAATACATATTTTTCAATTGATGGAGGGAAATAATGAAAAAATACGTAGCAGAATTTATCGGAACATTTACGCTGGTACTGCTTGGCTGCGGTACGGCAATGCTTGTTGGATGTGATGCAGCATCAGGCTGTGGCTATATCTTAACAGCTCTTGCTTTCGGTCTTACCATCGTTGGTATGGCTTACTGTGTGGGAAATATAAGCGGTTGTCACATTAACCCCGCAGTTTCACTTGCAGTATTCCTGACAGGTGGTATTTCAGGCAAGGATCTTGCAGGCTATATCGTATCCCAGTGCCTTGGTTCAGTAGCTGCAACAGCAGTGCTTGCCCTTATCTTTAAGGTTGGCGGAGTTGTTGATATGACAGGCGGTTACGGTGCTAACGGACTTTCAGGTGTTAACGGAAGCGTTTTAGCAGGACTTATCGTTGAGGTTATCCTTACATTCCTGTTCGTTCTCGTTATCTTAGGAGTTACAAGCAAGAAGTTCAATCACGGTTCGTTCGGCGGACTTATTATTGGTCTCACATTAGTACTTATCCACATTTTCGGAATCGGTCTTACAGGTACATCTGTTAACCCTGCAAGATCTTTAGGTCCTGCACTTTTCGCAGGCGGAGATGCCCTTAAAAATGTATGGGTATTCATAGTTGCTCCCCTTGCAGGCGGCGCTCTTGCAGCATGTGTTCATAAGTATCTTGAAAAGGAAAACTAAAATGAAGAAATTAAAGACAGCAGCCATTTTAGGCTGCATGGCACTTATGCTTGCAGCATGTAATCAAAAGACGGCAGACGGCGAGGATATCGTATATCCCACTGCCTCAAATATGACAAGTGAGATTATGGATACAGTTGAGGATGCCATCGAGAATGAGGTTGGAATGGCTAACCCCATGGTTGCAGTTACAAGCTCCAAGGAATTTCAGGATCTCCTGGGTATCTCACTTGATCCTTCACTTCTATCGGATGATGCCGAGCTTTATGTCATAAGTGACAAGATCGCAGAAGTTGATTATTCAATTCCCGGTATGGAAGATGGTGAAACGGTTGATGTAACCATGAGAGCATCCAAGGATGAAAGCGATATTTCAGGCGTATACGGTGCCGTGGAAGAAGCTGCTCTTGAGTACAATGATATGACTATTGCTCACAAGAGTCTTGATGAGGAAAACATAGAAGTTTACGAATTCTCAAATGGTGACGTAAACTACAGCCTTGAAATAAAGGGCCAAGCTTCACAGATGCTCATAGGTGAGCTTCTCGACTCAGCCCTTTTATCTGCCGGTATTCCCCTTAACTAATATCGGAAAGATATAATTTAAAATCTGAAGGGCTCTACCTGTTAAGCTTTGTAACAAGCATGGGTAGAGCCTTTTCAAATTTAACGCCATAGGGATGTGAATCATCATCTATGGTCTTTTTGATTGATTCAACAACGAAATCAGCGGCAAGGGAAGCGCTTTCAAGTATGCTTCCTCCCTGCATAAGTGATCCTGTAAAGGCTGAAGCATAGCAGTCGCCTGTTCCGTGATAGCTCTTCTCCATCTTCTCTGTGAAATAGTACTGAAGAGAACCTGTAACGTTGTCATATACGGCAACGCCTATCTTTTCCTCGTCGTAACGAATGCCCTTAAGGACTGTCTTTTTAGCTCCAAGCTTTGATAACTTATCGAGGAGGTCCTTAATATAATCCTCAGTTACAACCCCAAGCTTTATCTCAGAATCCGTCATGAAAGCAGCCTCTGTGATGTTGGGAAGTATGATGTCAGCTTCAGCGCAGAGCTTAGCCATATTTTTGACAAAGATATCATCAAAGCCGTAATAGAGCTTTCCGTTGTCTGCCATTGCAGGATCAACTATTGTAAGTCCGCCCTCCTTGAGGACGTTTTTCTTAAGATCCTTAACATATTCTATCTGGGTAACCGAGCCAAGGTAGCCTGTATAGATGCAGTCGTACTTGATGCCTTCCTTAACCCAGTGGTTCATGATGCCGGGAATATCATCGGTCAGATCCCTGAAGGTATAGCCGGTGAAACCGCCTGTATGTGTTGAAAGAACTGCTGCGGGAAGGATTATCGTCTCAACTCCGCAGGCTGAGATTATGGGAAGAGCCACCGTAAGTGAGCACTGTCCCATGCAGGATATATCCTGTATTGTCATTACTTTTTTATCTGTCATATTTTCCCCTTTCTTATCTGGAACATTGATATATCAACTATCCGTGTGTTTTCTATTGTTAACTTTCATTGACTATACATCGGTTTTGACCTTGTGTATATTGCCAAAAATATATTTTTTTATAAGGTCAGATTTACTTTTTGGGTTTTAAGCAGTATCCTAAAAGCATGATCACATACAAACTTGAAAACAAAGAAGATAAAAGTCTCTACGAATATCTTTATGAATGCATAAGGAATGATATAAGGAGCGGCGTGCTTAAAAGCGGGGAGAAGCTTCCATCGAAGAGAGCCTTTGCCTCGAACCAGGGAATAAGCGTCGTAACTGTGGAAAACACCTACGCCCAGCTTCAGGCTGAAGGGTACATATACTCCCTGCCGAAAAGCGGTTTCTATGTATCTGATATTGGAATTGACGTGGATAAAAATATAGTTAAAGGCCCCAGTAAGATCTTCCCGGATGCAGAAGAGACAGAGCGCGGGAGTGAAAGCGGGGATCTGGCAGAGCCAACCTACAATATGGTCTCCAATCATACCGACCCTGAGAACTTCCCTTTTTCAAGCTGGGCTAAGATAATGAGGAGCGTTCTGACCACAGAAGAAAAAAGGCTTCTTAAGAATCCCCCAACGGGAGGAGTTTACGAACTTCGTGAGGCGATAGCTGCCCATTTAAAGGCCTTCAGAGGTATAGATGTAAGCTTAGAGCAGATAATAGTGGGCGCCGGAAGCGAATATCTTTATAACCTGATAGTTCAGCTCCTGGGAAGAGATAAGGTATACGGGATCGAGAATCCGGGGTCGCGGAAGATAAGAAATATATACTCATCTCTTGGCGCAGTCGTTAAGTCTGTAGGCCTTGATGGGGAGGGAGTTGAGACCGACGGGGAGAATATTAACGGGGTTGATATATTGCAGATATCCCCCTCCCACCAGTTCCCCCTTGGAACGGTAACAAGCATAGGCAGAAGGATGGCGCTTATCCGCTGGGCCAATGAAAGGGAAGGCCGCTATATAATAGAGGATGATTATGATTCCGAGTTCAGGCTTCAGGGAAAACCCATAGGATCTTTATTTTCACTGGATACAACCGGAAGAGTCATATATTTTAATACCTTCACCAAGTCCCTTTCATCGACCATAAGGGTAAGCTACATGGTGCTTCCCAAGGAGCTTCTTTTAGAGTTTAAGGAAAGACTGTCCTTTTATTCCTGTACTGTTTCAAACTTCGAGCAGTACACTCTCGCCAAATTCATAAGTGAAGGGTATTTCGAGAAGCACATTAACCGAATGAGGAAGCATTATCGTGAGCTCAGGGATGTACTTATTTCAGAACTTAGGCAGGGACCACTTAAGGACAGGATAGAATTTTCGGAGGAGAATGCCGGACTCCATTTCCTTATCCGGCTTGATGCCAAAGATATGTCCGATGGGGAACTTAAGGCGATGGCTCTTAAGGAGGGAATACTGGTATCTTTTCTAAGTGAATATCTTTCAACCGAGGGCCTAAGCGAGGATGAGGTTAGGGCTCTCCGGGATAAATATAAAGGCTATGCCCTTATTAACTACTCAGGCCTTAATGAAGGAAACATAAGGGACGCCGCCTGTGCGCTTTCTCTTGCCTGGGGATTTGTGCTATAATCACGTTTATGTTTACATTTGAAGATAAGATCCGCTACAGCGAAGTGGACGAAGACGCCAAACTTAATATACACGGGATACTTAATTATTTTCAGGACTGCTCAACCCTTCAGTCAGAGGGTCTGGGAGTTGGACTTAAAGACCTTAAGGAAAAGAACCTTTTCTGGGTACTTTCAACCTGGCAGATAGAGGTATTAAGGTATCCTAAGCTTAACGAAAAGGTGATAACCGGAACATTCCCCTATGATTTCAGGGGCTTTTTCGGAAGAAGAAATTTCTTCATGAAGGATGAAGAGGACAACATGATCGCACGGGCCGATTCCCTATGGATGCTTCTTGATATTAAAGAAGGAAAGCCCTCTAAGATCACTCCCGAAATAGAGAATGCCTATGAGACCGAGGAGAAGCTTCCCATGGAGACTATCCGTTCCAAGATAAAGCTCCCCGAGGAGGCCTTTAACGACCCCAGGGTCAGGAAAAATGACATACTTGTCAGAAATCATCATATAGACCCCAATAAGCATGTAAATAACGGCAAATACGTGGAGATGCTTATGGATGAGGTTCCCAATCTTCCCTATAAAAGGCTCAGGGTTGAGTACCGAAAGCAGGTGCGCCCCGGAGAGATACTTACACCATATATTTATGATGACGGGGAAGTGATTTCGGCAATTCTAAAGGACCGTGAAGACGAGGTATGCACGGCGATGGAGCTATTGAAATGATAGAATTAGGAAAAAGACAGACACTTACCATAGTAAAGATATTGGACTTCGGAGCCTATCTTTCTGATACAACGGATACTAAAAGTAAAGAGGATGATGAAGAAAACAAAGTTCTTCTTCCTAAAAAGGAACTTCCTTCTGACATAGAGGTCATGGATCCTCTGGAGGTATTCGTATACAGGGATTCAAAGGACAGGCTGATAGCAACCACCCGTGATCCACTTATACATTTAGGTGAGACGGCTACCCTTACCGTGAAGGATGTTAACAACGTAGGAGCATTTCTTGACTGGGGACTTGAAAAGGACTTGCTCCTTCCCTATAAGGAACAGAAGGGACGTCCCGGGAAGGGCGAAGAGGTTTCGGTAGCTCTTTATGTTGATAAGTCAAAGCGGCTATGCGCTACCATGTGGATCACTAAGGATGAAGAAAAAAAGAGCACCTATGAAAACTCCGCAAGAAAGCTTCTTGATATCCTTAAAGAAAACGGCGGAGAACTAAAGCTCGGAGATAAATCCTCCCCTGAAGAAATAAAAAATAAGACCCGCATGAGCAAGAATGAATTTAAGAGAGCAAGCGGGAATTTATATAAGAGAAGACTCATAACCGTATCAGATACGGAAATAAAGTTAATAAAGAAAAAGTAATGCAAAAGGAGCTGCTTCGTCATATGACGAGACAGCTCCTTTTGAACGTACGTTTCAGGTTAATTCAGACTAAACCGACATATCGAAATTAGATCCGATATTGGGGTTAACGGATAACTCCATGGAGCGATCCATCATGTTGATCATCGCTGCACCCTGCACCTCGTTATTGTCTAACGACTTGCTGAGCATTGCAACGCCGACCTGATTCTGAATGTTGGCCTGAGATAATGTACTTGATAAAGATGCAATATCCATTTCGACCACTCCTTTCTTAACCTTACGAAGATTCTAACATACAATATTTTATTGTCAAGAAGCCCCAACATATTGGGAATTTCCACAAAAAATTCACAATATAAAGTGGATATTTTTGTATAAATGTATTAAACTAGAAAATGGTTTTTGCTGAAAATCACCAAAACGGACCCTTAAATTTAGTAATTCTGACTAAATGCACTGTCCGTTCCTATAATACCGGAGGGGGAAATATATGATTTCCAATCAGATACTGCAGAACACAATAGACGGACTTAAGGCAATATCCCATGTTGACTTTTCGGTGCTTGACTCTGAGGGCAAGGAAGTTGCCACCACCATGAGCGAGCCTTCCGTTAACAGAAATGAGGCTGCTGAATTTGCCAAGTCACCTGCTGATTCCCAGGAGATAAAGGGATCGCAGTTCTTTAAAATATTCGACGACAATCTCGTTGAATATATCCTTGTGTCAATGGGCAAGGGTGAGGGAGTTTACATGGCCGGAAAGATGGCCGCCTTCCACATCCAGAACTTGATGACAGCCTATAAGGAGCGCTTCGACAAGGACAATTTCGTTAAGAACCTTCTGCTTGATAACCTGCTCCTAATAGATATCTACAGCAGGGCGAAGAAACTCCATATAGAAATGAGCGTGCCCAGGGTTGTAATGGTCATTGAGTGCACAGATGAAAAGGAGATTAACCTCCTTGAACTTACAAAGATATTTTACAGCACCGGAAGCAATGATTTCGTAACTGCTGTAGATGAAAGAAACGTTATCATAATCAAAGACCTTTCAGACGGCTCTGATGATGAGCATGTAAGTGCATCTGCCAATGACGTACTTCATTTCCTTATGAAGGAAGGCTTAAGGAACCTTTGCGTTTCCTATGGAACAGTGGTTTCGGAACTTAAGGATACATCAAGGTCTTATAAGGAAGCTAAGATGGCCCTTGATGTGGGAAAGATATTCTTTGAAAAGAGAAGCGTGGTTGCTTATAACGAGCTTGGAATAGGAAGACTTATCTATCAGCTTCCCCTGCCCCTTTGCAAGATGTTCTTAAACGAGGTGTTTGACGATGAGGCACCTGAGGATTTTGATGAAGAGACTATCTTTACAATAAACAAGTTCTTCGAAAACAGCCTGAATGTTTCGGAGACATCAAGGCAGCTGTTTATCCATCGAAATACCTTAGTATACAGGCTTGATAAGATCCAGAAGGCCACAGGTCTTGATATTAGGATCTTTGATGATGCGATAACCTTCTATATTGCAATGATGGTTACCAAATATATGAAATTCATGGAGAATATAGATTACTAAAAGGAGAATTTAAATTGGCTAAAGAAACTTCCACCAAAAAGAAAAAGCTCAGGCTTAATCCGAATGGCGATATCATCACACTTGAGAATGTTACGAAGTCATATTCCACCGGTTCTCCGGTGCTTGACGGAATAGATCTTCGTATTAAAAAGGGAGAGTTCGTTTTCATAATCGGTGACTCAGGTTCAGGTAAGTCAACGCTTATCAAGCTCTTGCTTAAGGAACTTACAGCAACTGACGGACGGATCATGGTCATGGGTGATGACCTTGCTAAGTTAAAGCACAGAAAGATCCCCAAATACAGACGTAACTTAGGAATCGTATTCCAGGATTTCCGTCTTTTAAAGGATCGTAATGTATATGAGAATGTTGCGTTTGCCCAGAGAATCATCCAGGTTCCCAACAAGGAGATCAAGCGTAATGTACCCAGCATCCTTGCAACAGTAGGACTTGCAGGTAAATATAAGGCACGTCCCAGACAGTTATCAGGTGGTGAGCAGCAGAGAGTTGCAATAGCTCGTGCCCTTATTAACCGTCCGGCCATCCTTCTTGCAGATGAGCCTACAGGAAACCTTGATCCCGATACCACATGGGAGATCATGAAGCTCCTTGAGCAGATCAATGAGAACGGAACCACCATTATAATGGTTACCCATAACAGAGAGATAGTAGATACAATGAAGAAGCGAGTTGTCACCATGAAGAAGGGTGTCATCGTAAGTGATGAAGAGAGAGGTGGTTACGTAAATGAAGATTAGTACATTAGGCTATACCATCAAACAGGGAATAATAAACATATTCCGAAACAAGCTCTTTTCGCTTGCTTCAATCGCAACGATCTCAGCCTGCCTTTTCCTTTTCGGACTTTTCTACTGTATCATATATAATTTCCAGAATATGGTACGAAGTGCCGAGGAAGGCGTATCCATCACCGTATTCTTCGATGAGGGAATCTCTGAGGAAAGGATAGAGGAGATAGGACTGCTTATAGATGAGCGGCCCGAGGTGGCACGTAAGGAATTTATCTCAGCAGATGATGCCTGGGAGAGCTTCAAGGATGAATATCTTGGAGAATATGCAGACGGCTTCACAGAGAATCCCCTTGCAGACTCAGCTAACTATGAGATCTATATGTCGGATGTATCAATGCAGCCTCAGCTTGTTGCATACTTAGAGTCCCTTGAGGGTGTACGTACCGTTAACAGATCTGAAGTTACGGCTTCTACCCTTACCGGTGTTAATGCACTTGTTGCCTATATTTCCATCGGAATAATTGCCATACTTCTTGCGGTATCCATATTCCTTATAAGCAACACCGTAACCATCGGTATCTCAGTACGTAAGGAAGAGATATCGATCATGAAATATATAGGAGCGACCGATTTCTTCGTAAGAGCGCCCTTCGTTATAGAGGGTATCATAATCGGAGCCATCGGCGCTGCGATCCCGGATGTGATCATATATTTCCTCTATGGAACCGTGCTTAATTTCATTTCAAGCCAGTTCACGACACTTAACAATATACTTGTATTCCTGACAGTCAATGAGGTATTTAAGATGCTTCTTCCCATATCCATCGCCATGGGTATAGGCATTGGTTTCCTGGGAAGTTTCGTAACAGTCCGCAAGCATCTGAGGGTATGATCTTAGTTAATGAACAGAGTTAAGCAGACAATCTGCGTATTACTTAGTTTAATATTGGTGCTTCTGCTTTCAATGAAGAGCTCTCTTCCTGCTACTGCCGACGAACTTACCAATGAGTCGATCCAGCAGAAGGAGAGTGAGCTTAAAGAGATCCAGAATGAAAAGAAGCAGCTTCAGAGTGGCTTAACCGACGTTAAGAAGGTGAAGGCTGCCTTAGAAAGCACGAAGTCTGACCTTAATTCCTATGTGACAGAGCTTGATTCCGAGCTTAGTGCCATTCAGGAAAAGATAAACAATCTTTCTGAACAGATCACGGCGAAGGAAGAGGAGATCACCGTCAAGGAAGGTGAACTTGATGAAGCCATAGCCGTTCAGACTGCCCAGTATGAGGCCATGAAGAAGCGTATCAAGTTCATGTATGAGCGCGGAGATGCAATGACCATAGAGCTTGTGTTTTCTGCAACCACCTTCGGAGACATGCTTAACAAGGCAGAATACATAGAGAGTCTTTCAGCCTATGACAGGCGTATGCTGGACGAATATGTTTCCTACACTGAGTATGTTACCTTATGTAAGGAAACCCTGGAGCAGGAAAAGGACGTTCTGGATGAAGCAAAGGCCGCTCAAGAGGCTGAAGAGGAGGCAATGAATGAACTCATTGCCGAAAAGGAGCAGGAGATAAATAAGGTAAGCTCCGACATTAACTCCCAGGAAGCCGCAATAGATGAGTATGAGGCCCAGATCGCCGATCAGAATGAGATGATCGCCACCCTGGAGAAGGCCATCGCCGAGGAAAGACAGAGGCTTGCTTCAGAGTCAGGGCGTAAGTACGATGGCGGTAAGTTTGCAAATCCCTGTCCTTCGGTTACCAGGATTTCTTCGGAGTTTGGCTACAGAATACATCCCACCCTTGGAACCCAGCTTTTCCACAACGGAATCGATATGGCGGCTCCGGGCGGAAGCCCTATCCTTGCAGCCTATAACGGAACCGTTGTTGCTGCCGATTACTCTACTACGATGGGCAATTATATTATGATAGATCACGGAGACAGTCTCTATACGATCTACATGCATGCATCAGCACTATATGTTTCCAAGGGAGATGAGGTATCCAGGGGGCAGAAGATAGGAGCCGTTGGTTCAACAGGACGTTCAACCGGTAACCATCTGCACTTTAGTGTTCGACTTAACGGTAACTATGTAAGCCCTTGGAATTATATAAGTAATTAAGATAAGTAAAACTATGGACGAAGAAATAAAAAACACAATTGACAACGAAGATCTTCAGAATGCCAAGACAAGAGGCCTCATAATAGGCCTTGTGATAGGTCTTGTTTTCATGGGAATCATTTTCCTTACCGTTGAGCTTGTACAGCATATGACGAGCAATTCTTCCGGGAATGTTCTTTCCGATGCGGATGTTAAAAAGATCAAAGAGATTTCCAATGTAATAAATAAAAATTTCTATTCTTATTCTGATGAGACCACGACGGATAATATCACTGAGGGAATATTCAGGGGAATGCTTGAGTCACTTAATGATGACTATTCGGAATATTATTCCGTAGAGGAGCTTCGGGCAGTGCTTGATGATTCCGAGGGAGTTTCCTATGGAATAGGCTGCTATGTTTCCATTGATAAGGAATATAATATGCCTGTTATTGCAGGAGTCTTCGAGGGTTCCTCCGCTGAGGAGGCAGGTATTCTTGAAGGAGACATCATTTATGAGGTAGATGGTGAAAGTACCATGGACCTTTCTCTTACCCAGGTGGTTTCAATGATCAAGGGCCTTGAGAATACCACGGTTAATATCACTATGCTCCGTGATGGAGAATACATTGATTTCGAGGTCGTAAGGAAGAGCCAGATAGAGGACAACAACGTCGATTATGGAACAATCATAGATAATGAAGATATCGGATATATTTATCTTAAGGAATTCGATGATGCGACAACTGAACAGTTTAAGGATGCATTAGAAGATTTAAGGAGTCAGGATATTAAGGGCCTCATTATTGATCTTCGAAGCAATCCCGGAGGAAATCTTACATCGGTAGTTGATATAGCGCGTGAGATACTTCCCGCCGGACTCATTGTTTACACCGAGGATAAGAATGGCAACAGGACTGAATACACCTGCGATGGGGAGAATGCACTTGATATTCCCCTTGTGGTGCTCACTAATGGCTATACGGCCAGTGCTGCAGAGATACTTGCAGGAGCGGTTCAGGATTACAATATAGGAACACTTATAGGAACTACCACCTTCGGTAAAGGTATAGTTCAGAGAATAATAACCTTAAGCGACGGCTCAGCCGTTAAACTTACCATAAGCGCATACTTCACACCTTCAGGCAGAAATATACAGAGTACCGGTATCGAGCCTGATATAGTACTTGAATATGACTCTGAGATGGCGCAGAATGATGGTGTTGACAATCAGGTGGAAAAGGCCAAGGAAATATTACTTCAGAAGATGGGAAATAACTAATGAAAAAGACAACGATAATACATCTGGTCCTTCTGGGACTCATTTTGATAATAATAGGAGTAGCTGCTTTCAGACTCATAAGATGGAATTCCGGAGCCTATAATAAAGAGACAGACATCGAGCAGATCGATCCTTCGGAATTTGACGTTGAGGTGCTTGATATGATCATACCTCTTGAGTCATCAAGACTTGAGGGACATGAGGATGACGGAGAGCTTACCATCCTCTGTATAGGAAATAACCCCTTCACGGATGACAGATCGGAGAATGGTCTGGCTAACCTCATTGCAGAAAAGACAGGCGCAACGGTTATAGATGCAGCCTTTCCTGATTCATCTGCCTGCTACCGCAATGTTCCCATATCTGAGAGCTTCCCCTGGGATCATTACAATCTTCCTTCCATCGGAGCTGACCTTTTAAGCGGCGAGTTCAAGCCTATGGAGTCAGCCTATGAATTCGTTGAGGATAAGGAAACCTACAGGGCTTCAATAGATGCACTTGAGAACCTTGATATGAACAAGGTTGACGTGATCGTCATGATGTACGACAGCACGGATTACAATGTTGGTTCACCTGTTGTTAATGAAAACGTTCCCACGGATCTTGCTACATTTACTGGAGGTATCAGATATTTTCTTCAGACAGTCAATGAGAACTGGCCCTGGGTCAGAACCTTCGTTATGACTCCTACCTATGCCCAGTATCAGGATGAGGAGGGTAATCTCTACAGCGCAACCACTGAAAATGTTGGTAACGGAACACTTCCCTACTACGTTCAGTGCGAGATAGATGCCGTAGTTGACTGCGGAGTATCGGTTATCGATAACTATTATGGAACCATCAACGAAGAGAACTACACAGAATATATGTCAGACTATATGCATTATAACGATGCAGGACGTGAGAAGTTAGCTGACAGGATCGCAGATATCATCAATAACAATATGGTGGTTGTACAATCATCCGGATCCTGAGTAGTTGCTTACGGGAATTTATCAAAAGCTGCTTTTTAATAAGGCAGCTTTTTTTTATATGATTTATAATTATATTGGTTATTTGGAGAGTATCCCCACAAGGAGGTGTTTAGTATATGAATGATAAAACTATGGAAATGCGTCTTAATGAAGTCCTCAAAAGAGCCGTAGAGAATAAAGAGGCAGCAGGAATCAATCTTCTTATCCTTAAAGATGGCAAAGAGATAGCATATACTGAGGCAGGCTTTTCTAATATGGAAGCTAAGAAGCCCTTTGAAAGGGATGCAATCCTCAGGATGTATTCAATGAGCAAGCCTATAACCGGGGCTGCTGTGATGATGCTTGTTGAGAGGGGACTTATATCTTTGGGCGAAAGCGTATCTAAATACCTGCCGGGATTTAAGGACCTTAAGATCAATATGGAAGACGGAACCTCACACCCTGTTGGCAGACAGATTTTCATTCGTGACCTTATGAGCATGACCTCGGGACTTCCCTATGGATATTCGGAAGGCTGCCCCACTGAGCAGAAGGTTCAGAAATTATTTGATAAGATAGATGAAAAGTTATATACGGATGAGGCCCTTAAAACCGTTGATATTGCAAATGCTTTAGGCGAAATAGGTGTAATGTTCAGGCCCGGGGATTACTGGCAGTACGGAACGAGCGCAGATGTTTTAGGCGCTATTGTAGAAGTTGTTACGGGAATGCGCTTTGGGGATTTTCTTAAGAAGGAATTTTTCGAGCCCCTTGATATGAAGGATACTGCATTCTTCGTTCCTAAGGAGAAGCAGGAGAGGCTCGCCGAAGCCTATGAAAGAAAGGACGGAGAACTTCACTTATTTAGGACTGATCACTTAGGACTTAAATATATGAGGACCGAGGACCCTCATTTCCAGTCAGGCGGTGCGGGACTTTGCTCTACCATAGATGATTACAGTCACTTTGCGATGATGCTTATCAATAACGGGTCTTACAACGGAAAACAGATACTTTCACCTGCGACGGTGAAATATATGACCCATGGCCGCCTTACGCCCTGGCAGCAGAAGAAGATGTGGTATGACTGGGATGGCCATGCGGGTTACAGCTACGGCTGCCTTATGCAGCACATGATAGAGCCCGAAATGAGCTATTTCAGTACATACATGGATGAATACGGCTGGGATGGCTGGCTTGGAACATATTTTTGTAACAGCCCTTCAAATGGATTATCCATCATAATGGGTATGCAGATAAGCAATCCGGACGGAAATACGATATTCGAAAAGGTAAGAAATACGCTTGCAACGTTGGTTTAAAGGCGGTTTCGAGCATATATAGGAGGTTTCACATGGTTGATTATTCAGAGGTTAAAGGAAAAATGTATCATACGGGAGTTGGCGCAGAGGATATAGGTAAATATATCATCATGCCCGGTGACCCGAAGAGATGCAAAAAGATAGCAGAACACTTTGATAATGCGGTTCTTGTTGGAGATTCCAGGGAATATACCACCTATACAGGATACCTTAATGGAGTTAAGGTTTCAGTTACATCCACGGGAATCGGAGGTCCTTCGGCTGCCATAGCCATTGAGGAATTAAGTAAGTTAGGTGCACATACCTTCGTCAGAATCGGAACCTGCGGCGGAATGCAGGAGGATGTAATGGGAGGCGATGTTGTTATAGCAACAGGTGCCATCAGAATGGAGGGCACAAGCAGGGAATTTGCGCCTATCGAGTATCCTGCGGTTCCTGATTTTGATGTTGCCAATGCCCTTCGTGATGCAGCCAGGGATATGAAGATCCGTCATCATATGGGAGTAGTTCAGTGCAAGGATTCCTTCTTCGGTCAGCATGAGCCTGAGGTTATGCCTGTATCCTATGAACTTCAGAATAAGTGGGAGGCATGGCTACGTATGGGCTGCCTTGCTTCTGAGATGGAGTCAGCAGCTCTTTTCATAGCAGGTTCATTCCTTCGGGTAAGGGTTGGTTCATGTTTCTTAGTTGTAGCTAATCAGGAGCGTGCAAAGAAGGGTCTTCCCAATGAGCAGGTTCACGACACTGAGCTTGCGATCCGTGTGGCAGTTAAAGGCCTCCGCAGGCTTATCCGCGAGGATGCGGCGCAGGATAAATAGGGAGAAAATCAATGGGAATCTTAAAAATTGTTTTAATTGATATAGTGATAGCGCTCCTTGCATTTTTCGCTGAGTCATCTACCTGGCAGCTTGTTACATATCATAATTTCACGGTCCCTTTCACCAGGGAGCTTATCACTAAGCGGGTGATCAAGCCTGAACTTAAGAAGAAAATTCTTATTTTTGAGGGCATAAGCGTATATCTTTCCGTTATAGTGCTTAACGGACTATGCGTTCTTGGAGGGATCTATACGCTTCCAAGCGGCTTTATAGTCTATGCTGCTGTATTTATTCTCTCATTCATTATCTTTCGTCCTTCTGAAGAAAAATATACCGAGAGTACAGTAAGCGTCACAAGGTATGTTAACAATCACCGTGTATTTATGGAGATGGAGCGCTTCCACAAGATATATAGCAAATACAGAGAAATCAAATAAAAGAAATAGAAACTGCACATTATTTAAATTTCAACCTGGCATTCCTTGAATCCGGAGGGTATCTGTTGTAAAATTAGAAAAGGTTTTCCGTAAAAGGAAAGTAAAATAAAGAGAGGAATCAAAATGAAGAAAAAAGTTTCGGGGTTATCAATGAACGCAATGCTTCTTATGTTTGCGCTCATACCTATGATCATATCGATCATGGTTTTAGTTACATTTTCAATATCTAAGCTTGATAATGCTCTTGTAGAGAGCACTTATTCAAGACTTCAGGCCTGTGCCGCTCAGATACGTGAGTATTATGAGTATGATGTGGCAGAGGGAAGTCTTACAGGCACTGAGGATCTGGATGAGACAGATGAGTCATATATTGATTCACTTAAGTCCCAGGGTATCGAGCTTACATTATTCATGGGCGACACCAGAATTGAGACATCAGTATTAAAGGATGATGGAAGCCGTAATGTAGGAACAACATGTGATGCATCCATCTGGTCAACCGTATCTGCGGGAAATGATTATGAGGCAGACGGCGTAACAATCTCTGGAAGCAAGTATTACGTATATTACACACCAATCTATGACGGTGATGGAAATGTATGGGGCATGGGCTTTGCTGGTGAGCCTCAGGCATCTATTGATTCTGAGAAGCAGTCTATAATGGTAACATCACTTATCATAGCAGCTGTACTCATACTCATATTTATTACAATTGCACTCTTATTCGCACGTAAGGTTGCCAAGCCTCTCGGCGAGGTTGCAAATGCTCTTGATGATACTGCAAAGGGTGATCTTAATGCCGATACTGATATTAAGACCAATATTGCAGAGACCAAAATGCTCGTTGGCTCAGCGAGGACCCTTCAGACACAGCTTCAGGACATCATCGGAAAGACGAAGAACATTTCCGTTGACCTTAAGTCAGGAGCTGATACGGTTGCACATCTTTCGGCAACATCAACAGACGGTGCTAATCAGATTTCTTCAGCCATGGAGGATCTTGCTCAGGGCGCTACATCAATGGCCGAGAATGTTCAGTCAATCAATGAGCAGGTTATTGACATGGGCATGAACATTGACAGCATTTCGGATAATGCAGAAGATCTTGCCAAGCTTTCCAATGATATTAAGGCAGCCAACAAGGATGCTTCAGACTATATCGAGATGGTTTCCAAGTCATCTGTTAAGTCAGTTGGTGCAGTTCAGGAGATCTCAGAGCAGATTTCAGAGACCAACGCTTCAGTTAACAATATCAAGGAAGCTGTTGAGATGATAAGCTCGATCGCAAGCCAGACTAACCTTCTTGCACTTAACGCTTCAATTGAGGCAGCTCGTGCAGGTGAAGCAGGTAAGGGCTTTGCAGTAGTTGCAACAGAAATAAAGTCACTTTCAGAGCAGTCTAACTCATCTGCTGAGCAGATCAAGACCATTGTTAATGAGATTGTTACCAAGTCTGAGAAGTCAGTTGCTCTTTCAGCTGATGTTGCAGAGATCATTTCCGAGGAGCAGAAATATATTGAAGATACCCAGAACAAGTTTAACCTCCTTAATCAGGAGATTGCCGAGTCACTTGTTCAGATCGAATCTATTTCAAACAAGGTTGGTGCACTTAATAATGCCAAGGTTTCAATCACAGGTGCTGTTCAGGATCTTTCAGCCATATCTGAAGAGAATGCAGCATCAAACCAGCAGGTTTCAGCTTCTGTTTCAGGTATCGTAGATGCTATCGCAGATATTGCTACCAATTCTGAAACAACCAATACTTATGCTGTAGACCTTACTGAGACAGTAGGATACTTTAAATAGAGCAAACTAAGATTAGAACTAAGATAAATTAAAAAAGGCCTGAGGAGATAAATCCTCAGGTCTTTTTATTTGCGGTAACTTGTGTACTCGTCTCTTTTCTTTTATCTTGCCATTACATCAATGATCTCACCCACATACATAGTGTGCATATCATTATCCCGATACCATTTTTCCTTGATCTGGGGATCCAGGAAGGTATCTTCTCCAATGGGAACAGCGGCCATCTTTTTACACATAATGACAAGGTTACTTTCGTCAGGATAGGGTATTCCGTGACGGAAGGCAGCAGTTAAACCGGCGTCTTTGAATTTATCATCCGTGTCTCGGCCTGAAGCCTTGCCGCAGTGATTTAAGGCATCTCTATATTTATCATCAAGGAAAGATACAGTGAAGAAATCACCTTCGTCAATTAGGGTCTTTGAATAACGTGATTCCCGGATAAAGATATAGGCAACGTTCTTGCCCCAGATAACGCCCAAACCACCCCAGGATACGGTCATTGTATTGTATTTAAGCTTGTTCCCTGATGAAACCAGGGCCCATTCCTTGCTTAATTTGGTGAAGGGATTAAGTTCTATCATATCTATTGGATATGGCTGAAATGTATGCATATTTGCCTCCTATATATTTTTGAATTTCAATGCCAATTGTAACGGAAAATGATATACTTTACAAGGATGCGCATTTGCTCTAACGAGTAAAAGCGTCCTTCAATCCAGCTAAGAGAGGACTTAAAGATGAAAAGAAGATTAGGTGACAGAAAAGACGGAAAGCTTATAAGGAAGATCGATGCGATGCATTTTATCATGCCGCTTATGTATCCGGGAAGATGCGATAACGAGGCGTTCATATCCGAGAGGATCGATCTGACCAACATAATGGCATATCTTGAAAAGAAAAATGCAGACAATCCCGAGTATAAATACAATCTTTTTCAGGTCATAGTCACATCTATTTTAAAGCTTCTTATTTTAAGACCCAAGCTTAACCGTTTCATACAGAACAATAATTATTATCAGCGAAATGACGTTTCCGCATCCTTTGTTATTAAAAAGGTATTTGCAGATGAATCCGAGGAGGGAATGGCCTTCATCACAGGTCATAACGAGGATACCATAGATGCGATCCATAATGAGATATTTAGGCAGGTAAGTAAGACCAGACGTAACGAAAACGGAAGCACCGAAAATGCCATGGATATTTTAAATTCCATTCCCAGGTTCCTTTCAAAGGCAGCATTTGCGGTATTAAGATTCCTTGACAGACATGGCTGGATCCCTGCTCCGCTTATTGCAACAGATCCCCTTCAGGCATCAGTCATCCTTTCAAATTTGGGCTCAATAAAGCTTCATTCCGGATACCATCATCTGACTAACTGGGGAACAACCTCTATCTTTGTGGTAGTAGGAGAGATGAAAAAGCGCCCCTTCTACAATGAGGACGGAAGCTATGAGATGAGGATGAGCGTTGACTTAGGTCTTACGGTGGATGAAAGAATTGCCGACGGATACTATTATTCAAAATCTATAAGGCTTTTAAGAAAGCTTCTTGAAAATCCCGAACTTCTTGAGCGTCCCCTTTCGGAAGCAGTTGATTTTGAATAATGGATTTTGAATAAAAGATAGAACAGAAAGTAATATATATTTTCAATGGATAAAGATAAGGAGAATCAAAATGTCTGAGATAACAGCTAAAATGCCCTGGAAGGAGCACATGGGAGATATCCCGCTTCACATAGATTATTTCAAGGGCTCCATGTATGACAAGGTGCACGACATTGCAGTTAAGTACCCTAAATATATAGCCTTTAACTTCATGGGCAAGCCCACCACCTACGAGGAGATGGATGAGCAGATAGTGACCTGCGCGAAGGCCCTTAAGACGATAGGCGTAAGAGAGGGAGACAAGGTAACCGTCGCAATGCCCAACTGTCCTCAGGCAATCTATATGTTTTATGCCATCAATATGATAGGCGGTATAGCGAACATGATACATCCTCTTTCAGCGGAGAAAGAGATAGAGTTCTATCTTAATGAGTCTGAGAGCGTAACAGCAGTCACACTTGATCAGTTCTATCACAAGTTTGAAAGCATAAGGAAAAATACCAAGGTTGTAAATATAATAATCGCCAGCGTAAAGGATGCTTTAAGCAAGCCCATAAAGGCAGGCTACATGCTGACAGAGGGACGAAAGATAAAGAAGATCCCCGCTGATGCACCTGTTATCAGATGGAAGGATTTCATGAAACTTTCAAAGTCCTGCTTCTATAATTTCAGGGTGGAGAGAGACGATGATGATCCTGCCGTTATTCTCTATTCAGGCGGAACCACAGGAACTACTAAGGGTATTGTTCTGACTAATAGGAATTTCAATGCCTTAAGCCAGCAGATAGTAGCAACGAATCCCATGTTCAGACCCGGAGATAAGATGCTTGCCGCAATGCCCTTATTCCATGGCTTTGGACTTGGAGTGTGCGTTCACTCAATGCTTGCAAGCGGCGGAAGATGTATCCTGATCCCCAGATTCACGGCTGCTTCATATGCTAAACAGATAGTTAAATACCAGTGTAACTTCATAGCAGGTGTGCCCACCTTATATGAAGCACTTTTAAGACTTCCTTCGATGGACGGAGCAGACTTAAGCTGCCTTAAGGGAGTATTCTCAGGCGGAGATTCTCTTTCCATCGAACTTAAAAAGAAATTCGATAAGTTCCTTTATGACCATAAGGCCGTCATTCAGGTTCGTGAGGGCTACGGAACTACAGAGACCGTTACTGCATGCTGCTTAACACCTCCCAATATGTTTAAGGAGGGAAGTATAGGAATCCCGTTCCCGGATACCTACATTAAGATCGTAGAGCCTGGAACAGATAGGGAGCTTCCTTATGGTGAGGAGGGAGAGATCCTGCTTGCAGGTCCCACCACCATGAAGGAGTACATGAAGCATCCCGAGGAGACAGCCCAGACCCTTAGAACCCACGAAGACGGACTTACCTGGGTATATACCGGAGACCTTGGAACGATGGATTCTGAAGGCTTTATATATTTCAAGGGCCGTGCCAAGAGAATGATCATCTCTTCAGGCTACAACGTATATCCCGGCCAGCTTGAAAATATCCTGGATGCCAACGAATATGTCCAGATGAGCTGCGTTATAGGAGTTCCGGATCCCTATAAGATGCAGAAGGTTAAGGCTTTCGTTAAGCTTAATCCAGATGTTCCTGCCAATGATGATACCAAGCAGAAGATACTTGAATACTGCAGGAAAAATATAGCAAAATATGCTCTTCCCTATGATATTGAATTCAGGGATGAGATGCCCAAGACCCTGGTAGGAAAGGTTGCCTACAGAGTACTTGAGGAAGAAGAACTTAAAAAGATAAAAGAAGCTGAAGAAAAAGAAAATTCAGAGAATAGCGAAAATGCCAAATAGTGAGACCGCACTTAAAACAGATTATTTAGGAACTGCAGACTTAAGGAAATTACTCTGGAAGCTTTCGGTTCCTGCCATAATTTCACAGCTTGTGACACTTATTTATAACATAGTGGATAGGGTTTATATCGGACATATTGAGGATGTGGGAGGCCTTGCGATCACAGGGCTTGGCGTCTGCACGCCTCTTACCCTTATACTCTCAGCCTTTGCGCAGCTAATATGTGCAGGCGGGGCTCCGATAGCATCATCTGCCCTGGGACGTAAAGAGCCCGAAGAAGCAGAGAAAATGGCGGGAAGCTCTCTTTCAATGCTTATTATTGTTGGAGCCATACTTACAGTGCTCATGCATATATTTGACACTCCGCTTCTTATGCTCTTTGGTGCAAGTTCCGAGACCTTGCCATATGCCGAAAAATATATGAATGTGTATACCTTCGGTACGGTGATGATGCTTATAAGTACCGGAATGGTGTCTTATATAATAGCTCAGGGTGCTACTAACATAAGCATGTTATCAATCTGTACCGGAGCTGTTCTTAATATTATCCTGGACCCTCTCTTTATCTGGGTATTCAAGATGGGAATATCTGGAGCTGCGCTTGCTACCGTTATCTCACAGACTGTTTCCGCTGTTATAGTGCTTATATATTTATCTGGAAAGGGATCGGCAATAAGGCTTAGATTAAAGGCATTGCGCCCTGACCTTAAACTGGTGGGAAGTGAGATAGCACTGGGACTTTCACCCTTCGTTATGCAGATAACGGAGTGTGCACTTTCAATAGCCTTTAACAGGTCGCTTCTTAAGTACGGAGGAGACGTGGCTGTTGGAGCGATGACTCTCTTCACATCAATAAACTCCATAATATTCCTGCCTATAAACGGACTCTGTCAGGGAGCGCAGTCAATAACAAGCTATAATTACGGCGCAGGCAATTTTGACAGGGTTGCTGCAAATATCAAACGTCTTATAAGCTACTGTGTATTCTTTGCTTCGTTTATGTGGCTTTTAATTATGACAGTACCGTCACTTTTGTTGAATATTTTTACCAATGATGAAGTGATACTTTCGTATGCGCTGTCCCATATCAGGATATTCTTTGCAATGACCATGATGCCTGGGATCCAGTGCTCCTGCCAGTTTTCATTCCTGGCACTTAAGAATGCCAAGGTTTCACTGTTCCTGGCCCTGCTTCGAAAGGTGATACTTTTGATACCCCTTATCTTTATACTGCCATGTTTCATTGAAGCGAAGGATTCCGCTGTGCTGATGGCTGAGCCTATAGCAGATACGATAGCGGCAACGGTTACGGGAACAACGTTTTATCTGACATATAAAAATTCCATATTTGCCGGGAAAAAGACTGTATGATTATAGATGATATTAAAGATAAAAAAGAAACACTGTGGATAAACGAAAGCCTTGATGAAACCCTTAAGCCTAGGCAGATAATAAAGGACAGAAAATTCGTTCATGTTGAGGCTGCCCAGAACAGGCTTATGCGCTTCATGCCTTTCATAGAAAGAGCTTTCCCGGAGACAGCCCAAAGGAAGGGCATAATAGAATCAGACCTTATTAAGGTTCCCGAATTACAAAAATATATTGAAAGCAAATGTCCGGCTGTTAAAGGGACATTTTATTTAAAGGACGATGCCCATCTTCCCATTGCAGGCTCCGTTAAGGCAAGGGGAGGCATCCACGAGGTGCTTAAGATAGCAGAACAGCTTGCCATATCAAAGGGCCTTATGAAGGTGACGGATGATCATTCAGTAATGGATTCCGAGGAGTTTAAGAACTTTTTCGGAGAATATACCATAGAGGTTGGCTCTACCGGAAACCTTGGTATCAGCATCGGAATGATGGGAAGGGCCCTTGGGTTTAATGTGGTTGTCCATATGTCAAAGGATGCTGCTGCATGGAAGAAGGACCTTCTTAGATCAAAAGGGGCTTATGTAAAAGAATACGATAGCGATTATACGGAAGCTGTGGCCAATGGACGAAAGGAGTCCAAGGATAACCCTAAGAGCTTCTTCATAGATGATGAAAATTCCGAGGACCTGTTCTTCGGATATTCAACAGCGGCCTTAAGATTAAAGGTCCAGCTTATGAAAAAGGGTATACAGGTTGATAATAAGCACCCTCTTTTTGTGTATATCCCCTGCGGCGTAGGCGGTGCGCCAGGAGGGATTACCTTCGGACTTAAGGAACTTTTCGGCAAAGACGTGCACTGCTTCTTTGGAGAGCCTACAGAGGCGCCTTCCTTTATGCTTGGGATGAACGCTTATCTTTCTGATAAGGATGCTTTCTTAAGGAACGGAAAAGTGCTTCCCCACTGCAAAGATATGGGAATAGAAGGAGACACCATAGCCGATGGCTTAAATGTGGGCAGAGCGTCGAAATTCGTTGTTAACATGATGGAAACACTCGTATCCGGAAGTTACACGATCTTGGATGAGGATCTTCTTGAATATCAGAGGGTACTTAAGGAGAAAGAAGGGATATTCGCTGAGCCTTCAGCCTGCGCTTCGCTTAAGGGACCTGAAATTCTATTTAGTAAACAAAGCGGAATCGAATATTTAAATAAGCTTAAGGAAGAAGGCACAGATCTTAACCATATAACCCATATTCTCTGGTCCACAGGCGGTGGACTTCTTGAAAATATGGTGTGAGTGCTACAAATTATTAAAAATTTATAAATTTTATCTTTGACACGTAGTAATACGTATGATAGACTCAATAAAGTTTTATAAATTATTGATTTTTATCATGTGAAAAGGAGAATAAAATCATGACAAGAAAAGAAATTAAGGCACGCGCAAGGGAAGACCTTGGCAATAACATTTTTTGTGCTTCATGGCTGCGTGTAGTAGTAGCTGCACTTATCGTTGCAATCATACTTTGCGTAGCTAACATTGTTCCTGTTCCTGTAATTGGATGCTTACTTTTAGTTGGTCCCATGACTGTAGGATTTTACGGAGCATTCCTTGCAGCAGCAAGAGCTAAGAGATGCTACAGCATCGGAGAGATCTTCTCTAACGCTTTCAACGAGAACTTCGGCAGAAACTTCCTTCTTGGATTACTTAAGTATATCTTTATCTGCTTATGGTCAATGCTTTTCGTAATTCCCGGTATTGTTAAGACATATTCTTATGCTTTGGCTCAGTTTATTGCTTATGACCATCCCGAGTACAGCTGGCAGCAGTGCATCGATGAGAGCAGAAAGATGATGGATGGCAACAAGGGTAAGCTCTTCGTTCAGGACCTTTCATTCATCGGCTGGGCTATCGTTGGTAACCTTTGCCTTGGAATCGGTTCTCCCTGGGTAGCTGCATATCAGCAGGCTGCACGTGTTGAGTTCTACCGTGCACTTATCAATGATTCAAACACAGTAACAGCTGAATAATTAAGATCTTAATTTAAGGCACTAAGGCCCCGATGCATTTCGCATTGGGGCCTTTTTTATGCTAGAATTGTAGATGGAGGATTAAAGTATGTTAAGTCTTTTATTTCCGCAATCTGTTTATCCTGAAACGAACGAAGAAAGAAGATCATATCTTCAGGGACTTAAGAACCTAAGTGAAACTACAATTCACGACCTGGGACTTGATACTGTCATTAAGAGCCTTTCGAATAAGGAAACCGAGACAGGCTTCATCCTAAGAACGATGCAGAGGATGAGTCCTGATCCATACACCACTAAGTACAGATGCGATATCTTTGAGGACATACTTAATAATAAAGATATACGGACTAACCTTATGGAGATCCTTGATAAGATAGATTTCCTGAAGGATTACGGTTCTTTTAAGAAGGAATATGACGAAAGTTCAGGAATCTGGGACCTGCTCCACAGGCTCGAGGAGATAAACGACTATATTAAGTGCGTTGATTCCCTTTATGAATGCCTTGATGAAAATAAGCTCCATTCCGAGGGCCTTCTGTCCCTTAAAAAATATGTGAATGAGCTCTATAACGACAATGCCTTCGGAGAACTTAAGAAGGATATAAAGGAGCTTAAGGCAACTACCACAAGTCTAAGGAGCATTACGGTCGGGATCAATTTAAATGACCGCTTCGAGGCAGAAAGCATAGGAGTTGTCTCGGTTAATGATAAGAAGTTCGTAAAGTCCAATATAATCGGAAATTTCCTTGATAAGATAAGCACCACTGACAATATAAACAAGGGTAATGAATGGAAAAAGGATTTTCACTATGAGCCCTTTGATGTTAAGCCGGGACTTGGAGCTGAGGAAGCAGGAAAATTTGCCCTTGCCATGAACCATCCCCTTATTGCGGCGGGAATGGCCCATGTTCCTGATAAGGATCAGACCCAGGATATCCCAAGGTATATGGAGAGAGTAACTAACCATATGCTTGCCCTTACGGCAAAGAAATTAAAGGAGACCTTAAGCAAATATGTTTCCATCACCATAACGGATATAACTAATCTCATTCCTGAATTCATATACTATATCCGTTGGGCGGAATTTATCGAAAAGAAGCGCGAAGGCGGACACGCTTTTTGTAAGGCAGAGGTACTTCTTAATGATGAGAAGCACTGCATGGATGCAAAGGGTATATATAACCTTAAGCTCCTTGATATCGAAAGTGACACTATTGTCACAAATGACCTAACCTTCAGTGACGAAAACTGTGTATATATCCTTACCGGTGCAAACCGCGGAGGAAAGACCACAATAACCCAGGCAATAGGCCAGCTTTTCGTGCTTGCACAGGGCGGTATCTTTATACCGGGAAAGGAATTTAAATTCTCGCCTGCAGATGTTGTGTATACCCACTTCCCCGCAGATGAGGATAAGACCCTTGACTTAGGGCGCCTGGGGGAGGAGTGCAGCAGGTTTAAGGCGATGTTCACCGACTGCGGAGAAAAGAGCCTGCTTCTTCTTAATGAGACCTTCTCCACCACCTCATTCGAGGAAGGCTACTATATAGCAAGGGATTCAGTAAGGGCCATCATCGCAAAGGGAATAAGGACCATCTATAACACCCATATGCATAAGCTTCCTGAGGAGATAGATGAGATGAATGAAGCTTCGGATAAATATAAGGCCAAGTCGCTCATAGTTGAAACAGACGGCTCGGAGCGGTCCTTCAGAGTTAAGATAGCGCCTCCCGTTGGTAAGTCCTTTGCCAGGGATATAGCTGTCAAATACGGTGTGACATATGAAGACCTGATGTTGAATTAGAAGTGAAATTTTAGTAGAGTAAATAAAGGGGTAAATAAAGGAGGATTTGATCATGGACGCAAAATTACAGGAAACAATTGATTTACTTATTGAAAACAGAAATATTTTAAAGAAAAAATTACGGTGGGAAACAGATTCGAATGATGTTGCCATCATGGCTTCTTTCATAATGACTGCCAACGGAGTGAGTGCAGACCCGGAGCGTTTTATGGAATGTAAAAAGATATTAAAGAAGAATGTTGATATCTTTTCCGAATTCAGAGGCATCGGTAAGGCTATGGTAATATCTAAGATGATGCTCTCATCCGATCCTGAAGAATATCTTTCAGGTGCTATGCAGGTATATAAGAAGTTAAGGAGCATTCATAAGCTCACCGCATCACCCTTCATGGTAATGGCAGCAATGACCATTTATGAAAGCGGCGGTCTTGAGAGAGCAGATGAAAATATAGAGAAGCTTGAAGAACTTTATAAGACAGAGAAGAAGCTTCATCCCATAATAGTTAACGATCAGGACAGGGGCTATTTTGCAATGATCCTTGCTTTCAGCCTTAATCCTTCTAACTTATCTGCGGAGATAGAGGAGTGCTACAGAGCATTAGGCGGCTTAAGCATCGACCAGAATTCAGTACATTCACTCTGTCAGGTATTATCTCTTTCAAATAAGAGCGTTGATGAAAAGACAGAAGAGGTAAAGGCCTATGTCAAGGGCTTTAAGAAGGCAAAGCATCCTGTAAGCAAATCATACGGATTATCTGCTTTAGGTGTGCTTACATTACTTGATACGCCAATGGATAAACTGATCGATGAGTGTACAGAGGTTGCTGATTATCTTAAAGGCCAGAAGGGCTTTGGTATATTCTACATGGGTAAGAGAGTCCGTCTCATATATGCGACCCTTGCGGTATTCATGAGCAGGGCAGGCAGGGAGAATGCTGTTCTTTCAAGCAATATAAGCGCAACCCTTGCAATGGTACTCGTAGAGCAGCTCATCATGCTCATGGTGATCGCAACAACCACTGCAGCAAGAGCATCTTCATCAAGCTCATCATCATCTGCCTCATAGTAAGTAATGGAAAGTGGGAATTTTAAATGAAGAAGATTTTTGAAAAATATACTCAGGTAAGCCTAATAATAAGGATACTTGTAGGACTTGTGATAGGTGTATTTTTAGGCCTTGTTTTTCCGAACTGTCCTATTATAGAAACTATTGGTAATGTTTTCGTGGGTGCTCTTAAGGGAATAGCTCCGGTGCTTGTATTTGCTCTGGTTTCCAGCGCTCTTGCAAAGGCCCGCCCGGGAATCGGAAGCAGGTTTAAGACAGTAATAATCCTGTATATGTTAAGTACATTATGTGCGGCCTTCATTGCGGTAATAGCAAGCTATATCTTTCCCGTTACCATGACATTAAGTGAGGTTGCGGAAGGTTCATCTCCTGACAATATCCGTGAGGTTCTTGCAAATCTCCTTACGAATATGGTCTCTAACCCCGTAAGTGCCATTGCCAATGCTAACTATATCGGTGTACTTTTCTGGGCAGTGCTTACAGGTCTTGGACTTAAGAAATTTGCCAAAGAGCCTACGCTTGGTGTTTTCACTGAACTTGCAGATGTGTTAAGTGACATCGTTAAATGGATAATCCAGTTTGCTCCCTTCGGTATCATGGGACTTATCTTCTCTTCGGTATCTGAGAGCGGTCTTTCGATATTTACTGAATACGGAAAACTGGTAGCGCTCCTTGTGGGATGCATGCTTTTGGTTGCCCTTGTTGTGGATCCCTTTATTGCATTTTTGTTCTTAAAGAGAAACCCTTATCCCCTGGTATTCAGGTGTCTTAAGGAGAGCGGTGTTACTGCTTTCTTTACCAGAAGCTCTGCAGCTAACATTCCCATCAATATGGAATTATGTAAGAAGCTGGGACTTGATGAGGATTTCTACTCTGTATCAATACCTCTTGGTGCTACCATCAATATGGATGGTGCAGCAATAACCATTACGGTCATGACCCTTGCGGTTTGCCATACAATGGGAATCTCAGTTGATATTCCCACGGCCCTGATACTTTCAGTTCTGGCAACCTTAGGTGCTTGCGGAGCATCTGGAGTTGCAGGAGGTTCTCTTCTCCTTATCCCCATGGCATGTTCGCTTTTCGGAATCGGAAATGATGTTGCTATGCAGGCAGTTGCCGTAGGTTTCATAATAAGCGTGGTTCAGGATTCGGTTGAGACAGCCCTTAATTCAAGCGGAGATGTTATGTTTGCAGCAACAGCTGAGTTCCATGACAGAATGAAGCGCGGTGAGGAAGTTAAATTTTAATACAGGCGACGCGTGGGACTTTTAAGGAAGCCTCGACGGAGGATATAATATGAGTGGTGCAGCGGCGTGCCGCAAATGCAGAAGATTATTTGAATATATCGCAGGCGAAGAGATATGCCCCGAATGCCGTAAGGCCATGGAAGGTAAATTCCACGAGGTCAAAGAATATATTTATGACCATCCCGGCTGCAAGACCGATGAGGTAGCAAGAGAATGCGAGGTTTCTGAGCTTGATATCAGGTCCTGGATCAAGGAGGGAAGGATAGAATATTCCTCTTCCAAGGGCTCGGATATCTATTGTAAGTACTGCTGGGCTCCCATAGCAACAGGCGAGGTATGTGATGCCTGTAGAGCAAGACTTTCAAAGGATTTAAACGGTGCCTACGTAAAGAAAAAGGATGACCCGTCAAAGGAAGGTCCCGGCAAAATGCGATATATTTGACATGCGCATCAATCGATCATCAATTTAAACACAGTAATTTAGGAAGGCGCTCCGGTAGTTTACCGGAGCGTTTTGGTGTATAATCGGTCAGTATGGAAAAAGAAAGATCCCTATTTAAACTTCACAGTGAATATGAGCCTACAGGAGACCAGCCCCAGGCTATCAGGGAGCTTGTTGATGGCTTCAAGGCCGGAAATCAGTTTGAGACTCTTTTAGGTGTTACAGGCTCTGGTAAGACATTTACCATGGCAAATGTAATAGAGCAGCTTAATAAGCCGACTCTCATTATCGCCCATAATAAGACTCTGGCAGGTCAGTTATACTCTGAGATGAAGGAATTTTTCCCGGAGAATGCGGTTGAATATTTCGTATCCTACTATGATTATTATCAGCCTGAGGCCTACGTTCCCCAGTCGGATACCTATATAGCCAAGGACTCAGCAGTTAATGATGAAATAGATAAGCTCCGTCTTTCCGCAACAGCATCTCTTTCCGAAAGAAAGGATGTTATAGTTGTTGCCTCTGTTTCGTGCATTTATGGATTAGGCTCCCCGGATGATTACCAGGGGATGATGCTTTCTTTAAGGCCCGGACAGACAAGGGAGAGGGATGAGGTCATCCGTGCGCTTATCGATATGCGTTATGAGCGTAATGATATGGATCTTGACCGTTCCTGCTTCAGGGTAAGAGGAGACACCCTTGAGATAAATCCCGCTGAAGGCGGAGATTATATATTTAGGATAGAATTCTTCGGAGATGAGATAGACAGGATAACAGAGGTTGATCTTCTTTCGGGAAAGCCCCATGCAACCTTAGAGCATATCACTCTCTTTCCCGCCTCACACTACGTTGTGCCTGTGGAAAAGATGAAGAATGCGGTTGCGGCTATAGGTAAAGAATTGGAGGACCAGATAAGGTTCTTTAAGGGCGAGGATAAGCTCTTAGAGGCCCAGAGAATATCCGAAAGAACGAACTTCGACATGGAGATGATGCTGGAGACCGGCTTCTGCTCCGGAATAGAGAATTACTCAAGGCATTTAAGTGGTCGTAAGGAAGGCGAGCCTCCCTATACGTTAATGGACTTCTTCGGAGGGGATTTCCTTATAATCATAGACGAGTCCCACATGACGATCCCCCAGATAGGTGCCATGTATGTGGGCGACCACAACAGGAAGACAACCCTTGTTGATTACGGCTTCAGACTTCCCTCTGCGAAGGATAACCGTCCCCTTCGTTTCGACGAGTTCGAGGAGAGGATAGACCAGGTGATGTTCGTGTCCGCAACTCCCGCTAAGTATGAGGCGGAGCATGAGCTTTTAAGGACCGAGCAGGTAATAAGGCCCACGGGACTTCTTGATCCGGAAATTTCAGTTCGGCCTGTTGAAGGTCAGATAGATGACCTTATAAAAGAGATACGTCACGAGACCGAAAATAAGAGCAAGGTCCTTATAACAACTCTTACGAAGCACATGGCAGAGGACCTTACTGACTATCTTAAGGAAGTGGGGATCAGAGTTAAGTATCTGCACTCCGACATAGACACCATGGAGAGAGCCGAGATCATAAGGGATATGAGACTTGATGTCTTTGACGTCCTGGTTGGAATTAATCTTCTAAGAGAGGGACTTGATATTCCGGAGATATCCCTTGTTGCCATAATAGATGCGGACAAGGAAGGCTTCTTAAGGTCTGAAACCTCCCTCATCCAGACCATAGGTCGTGCAGCCCGAAATGTTAACGGTCATGTTATAATGTATGCTGACAATATGACTGATTCAATGAAACGGGCCATCGAGGAGACCAACCGTCGTCGTGCTATCCAGCAAAGATATAATGAGGAGCACAATATAACACCCCGATCCATTGAGAAGGCTGTCAGAGACCTTATCAGTATCTCGAAGGATATCGCCAAGGAAGAACTTAGGTTTGAAAAGGATCCTGAGTCCATGAATGCCGATGAACTTAAGAAGCTAATCGACAAGGTGGAGAAGCAGATGAGAAAGGCAGCAGCCGACCTTAACTTCGAGGCGGCAGCAGAGTTAAGGGATCAGTTAATAGAATTACGAAAGCATATGGAAGGTATAAGTAAGTAAAATGGCAACAGCAAAAATGAAACCCCGTGAATATATAAAGGTTCGGGGAGCCTCAGAGCATAATCTTAAAAATATAAACGTGGACATCCCCCGTAACGAACTGGTAGTTATGACAGGACTGTCAGGTTCAGGTAAGTCCTCTCTTGCATTCGATACTCTTTATGCAGAAGGACAGAGACGCTATATGGAATCTCTTTCTTCCTATGCCCGTCAGTTCTTAGGTCAGATGGAAAAGCCCAATGTTGAGCTAATAGAGGGACTTTCCCCTGCAATCTCAATAGACCAGAAGTCAACTAACAGAAACCCCAGATCCACAGTTGGAACGGTAACTGAAATATATGACCACTTCAGACTTCTTTATGCCCGTATAGGAATCCCTCACTGTCCCAACTGCGGCAGAGTAATAGCCAAGCAGTCGGTGGACCAGATGGTAGACCGTATAATGTCCCTCCCCGAAGGAACTAAGGCAATGCTCCTTGCCCCTGTTGTCAGAGGAAAGAAGGGAAGACATGAAAAGGTGCTTGAGAGCGCTCTTAAAAGCGGCTATGTAAGAGCCCAGATCGACGGCAGCATGTATGAGCTAACCGAGGAGATCACCTTAGACAAAAATATCAAGCATAACATAGATATAGTAATAGACAGAATCGTGGTTAAGCCCGGAATAGAGTCAAGGCTTAATGATTCAATAGACAGTGTATGTAAGCTTACCGACGGACTTGTTACCGTTGATGTGATAGACGGAGAGCCCTTCAGCATGAGCATGAGCTTCGCATGTCCCGATTGTGAGATAAGTTTTCCTGAAATAGAGCCCAGAAGCTTTTCGTTTAACAACCCCTTCGGAGCCTGTCCTGTCTGCTTCGGCCTGGGCTACAAGATGGAATTTGCACCGGAGCTTATGATCCCCGACAGAAGATTATCTATTTCCGAGGGTGCTATCCAGGTACAGGGCTGGCAGTCCTCATACAAGGAGGGAAGCTTCTCCAACTGTGTACTTAAGGCACTTGCCAAGGAATATAAATTTAGCCTGGATACTCCCTTTAAAGATCTTCCCGAGGATATTCAGGATAAGCTTATATACGGAGGCTTCAAGGAGGTTAAGGTCCACTATAAGGGTCAGCGTGGTGAGGGCGTATACCCCATAACTTTCGAAGGAATCATTAAAAATACCGAGCAGCGTTACCGTGAGACCTTTTCAGAGACTGCAAAGGCAGAGTATGAAGAGTTCATGCGTATAAGTCCCTGCCAGGAATGTAAGGGACAGAGGCTTAAGAAGGAATCCTTAGCTGTTACAGTTTCGGACAAAAATATACACGAAGTGACATCACTGTCAATTCTTGAACTTCAGAAGTTCATGGACAACCTTGAACTCACTGAACAGCAGCAGCTCATTGGTAACCAGGTAATTAAGGAGATCAAATCAAGGGTAGGCTTTCTTGTGGACGTGGGTCTTGATTATTTAACCCTTTCAAGAGCAACCGCATCTCTTTCCGGAGGCGAGGCCCAGAGAATCAGGCTTGCAACCCAGATAGGATCAGGCCTTGTGGGAGTATGCTATATCCTTGATGAGCCAAGTATTGGACTTCATCAGAAGGATAATGACAAGCTCCTTGATACTCTTAAGCACTTGAGAGACCTGGGAAATACGCTGATCGTAGTTGAGCATGATGAGGATACCATGCTTGCAGCTGACCATATTGTGGATATCGGCCCGGGAGCAGGCAGAAACGGTGGAGAAGTAGTAGCCGAAGGTACCGCAGAGGATATCATGAAGGTACCTGAGTCAATTACAGGTCAGTACTTAAGCGGCAAAAAACATATCGAGGTTCCTGATAAGCGCCGTAAGCCCACAGGCTTCCTTACCATCAAGGGTGCAGCGGAGAATAACCTTAAAAATATAGACGTTAAGATACCCTTAGGTGTATTTACCTGCGTTACCGGTGTTTCCGGTTCGGGCAAGAGCTCCCTTGTTAACGAGATACTTTATAAGCGTCTCGCCCGTGACCTTAACAGGGCCCGCACCATTCCCGGAAAGCACAAGGATATCTTAGGTATAGAAAAGCTTGATAAGATAATAGACATAGACCAGTCGCCCATTGGAAGAACACCCAGATCAAACCCCGCTACCTATACAGGAGCTTTTGACCTTATAAGGGATCTTTTTGCATCCACTCCCGATGCCAAGGCAAGGGGCTACAGCAAGGGACGCTTCAGCTTCAACGTTAAGGGCGGCAGATGCGAGGCCTGCGGCGGCGATGGTATCATAAAGATAGAGATGCATTTCCTTCCCGATGTTTATGTACCCTGTGAGGTTTGTGGCGGCAAACGCTATAACAGGGAGACCCTGGAGGTCAAATATAAGGGAAAGAGCATATATGACGTTCTTGATATGACCATAGAGGAGGCTGTTCCCTTCTTTGAGAACCTTCCGAATATCAGGAGAAAGATAGAGACATTAAATGACGTTGGTCTTTCCTACGTTAAGTTAGGTCAGCCCTCAACTACCTTATCAGGCGGTGAAGCCCAGAGGATAAAACTTGCAACAGAACTTAGCAAACGGGGAACCGGAAATACGATATACGTGCTTGATGAGCCCACCACCGGACTTCATTTCGAGGATGTTAACAAGCTTGTTGCCATAATACAGAGGCTTGTGGATGACGGAAATACAGCGGTTGTAATAGAGCATAATCTTGACGTTATTAAGACCGCCGATTACATAATCGATATGGGACCTGATGGCGGAGACAGGGGCGGCACCGTGGTAACTCAGGGAACTCCCGAGGAGGTCGCTAAGTGTAAAGATTCCTATACCGGAGCCTATGTTAAGAAAATGCTTGCGAAATCGCGAACATAAATTAACGCAAATCGGTAATATAAAAATACTAAAGTAATTTATATATTTGTCCGATAAATAAAATGCATGGAAGCTTTATTTACTGATAGGGATATCAGGAGATGAAGCTTCTTTTTTGTTTTCCCTTTATTAAAAAAGTGTGAAATAGGTTTAAGTCACTTTAAAAAGCACCCTTGATAAGGTATAATAATGTGGTTAAAAAATGACTTAAATTGTATCTTTATCATAGAAAGGGAAATTAATATGCCATCGTACACAGACATCGGAATTGACTTAGGAACAGCAAGTATTCTGGTATACATCAGAGGAAGAGGAGTAGTACTTAAGGAGCCCTCTGTTGTAGCCTTTGACAGAGAGACCAACAAGGTTAAAGCAATCGGCGAGGACGCCAGACTGATGCTTGGAAGGACTCCCGGAAACATAATCGCAGTCCGTCCGCTAAGACAGGGCGTTATCTCTGACTACAAGGTCACTGAGCAGATGATGAAGTACTTCATCCAGAAGGCCATCGGCAAGAAAACTTTCCGTAAGCCCAGGATCGCCGTATGTGTGCCCTCAGGTGTTACAGAGGTTGAAAAGAAGGCAGTTGAGGATGCTACCATTATGGCAGGTGCCCGAGAGGTTTCCATTATTGAGGAGCCTATAGCAGCTGCGATCGGTGCAGGAATAGATATTACCCGTCCCTACGGAAACATGATCGTTGATATAGGCGGCGGTACTTCAGATATAGCAGTTATCTCCCTTGGAGGAACTGTAGTTTCGGCATCAATTAAGATTGCCGGAGATGATTTCGATGATGCTCTGGTCCGTTACATGCGAAAGAAGCATAACCTTCACGTTGGTGAGAGAACGGCCGAGGATCTTAAGATCAAGATTGGAACCTGCTTCAAGGGCTCTCCCGATGAGAAGATGGACGTTAAGGGTCGTAACCTTATAACCGGTCTTCCCAATACGGTTACCGTTACCGCAGAAGAGACCGAGGAAGCACTTAAGGATTCAACAGCACAGATAGTTGAGGCGATTCACGGAGTATTAGAGCAGACACCTCCTGAGCTTGCAGCTGATATTGCAGACAGAGGAATTGTTCTTACCGGCGGCGGAAGCCTTCTCAACGGACTTGAGGAGCTCATTTCCGACAAGACCGGAATCAATTGTATGACTGCTGAGGATCCCATGACTGCCGTAGCCATCGGCACCGGCAAATACGTAGAATTCCTCTCAGGCTACAGAGGAGATATTTAGGAGTTAAGCAATGGTAAAAGGACTGTATACCGCCTACACAGGCATGATCCAACAGGAAAAGCGTATGGATGCACTGACCAACAATCTGGCCAATGCCAATACCAACGGCTATAAGAAAGAAGGTATTACGGCTCAGTCCTTTGATTCCTTACTTGCATATAAGATCAAAGACGCCTCTGAAGGCTACAGAACAGCCAAGAGGATAGGCTATAACAATCCCGGAGTGAAGATCGGCGAAGGCTATACCGATTTTTCTCAGGGAGCCATTAAGGAAACCGGAAACACATACGATCTGGCACTTACCGACAGCGGTTTCTTCCAGGTTGAATTCACTGATAAGCAGGGAAATACATCAGTTAAATATACCCGTGACGGTAACTTCACACTTGATGCTGAAGGCTACCTGGTAACCCAGGACGGAGATCATGTCCTTAATACTGAAGGGCAGCCCGTACAGGTCAGTACCACAGCCGGAAGCACTGAAATCAACGTGGCAGGACAGATCATTCAGGACGGCGTGGTTGCAGATACCATAGGTCTTGTGGATTTCGAGGATTACAATTACCTGACCCGTTACGGTGAGAACTATTTTGAAGCAACAGACGGAGCTACCGAAAAGGATCCTGCGGCACAGATATATGCAGGCTGCCTTGAAACCTCCAACATTTCAATAGTTTCGGAGATGGTTGATATGATAACTGTTTCAAGGGCATATGAGAGTAACCAGAAACTCATAACCACTATCGATGATACTCTTGATATTGCAGCAAATCAGCTTGGAAGGATTCAGTAATCCGGATAATCGTCCGATATATATTTATGATTAGCCTTAAGGAGGTAATGTTATGGTCAGAAGCTTATGGACTGCCGCAACAGGAATGAATGCGCAGCAGACAAATGTTGATACAATAGCCAATAACCTGGCAAACGTTAATACTACAGGATATAAGACCCAGTCAGCTCAGTTTAAGTCTCTGCTTTACCAGACACTGCAGACTGCAACGACTACGGCAAACGGCGATCCCAAGCCCACATCATCACAGGTAGGTCTTGGTGTTCGTAATTCATCAATAAACTCTATCTTTTCACAGGGAAGTCTGCTTGAGTCATCCTCTGATACGGCCTTTGCAATAGAAGGTGACGGATTCTTCGCAGTCCGTAATTCAGACGGAACAACAGGCTACACCAGAAACGGTGATTTCACCTGGGCGACCAACGGAACTTCAGGAATGATGCTTACCACTCAGGATGGCCTTGCAGTACTTGATTCAACAGGAAAAGCCATAACCCTGGGTAATCAGTACGTTACAAGCAAGGTAACAATCACAAGCAACGGAACGCTCTGCTATCCTGATGCTAATAATAACGCACAGTCACTTGGTATCACCATCGGTGTATATCAGTTCAATAACCCCGGCGGACTTGAAAGAACCGGCGATTCACTCTGGAAGGCTACTGCAGCCTCAGGAGCAGCCATCAACGAGTCAACCAACAACAACGTCACCAAGTCGAAGATAGTACAGGGCTACTTAGAGGGTTCCAACGTAGAAGTTGCAACTGAGATGGTTAACCTTATCGTTGCACAGCGTGCCTACGAGATGAACTCAAAGGCGATCACCACCACCGACGAGATGATGCAGACAGCTAATAATTTAAAGAGGTAATAAATGGAACTAAGCGGATTATCAACAAGTGCCTATACCGAATATTTAAGCTCGCAGTCTTCTTCCACCAGCAAGCTTTCGGATTCTTTGAACACAACGGACTACTCAACCTCAACGGATGACGAACTCCTTGATGCCTGTAAGGAATTCGAGGCCTACTTCCTTGAGCAGGTTTTCAAGGAAATGGAAAAGACCGTGGATGTATTTAAGGATGAGGATTCAACCTCCAACTACAGCAGCAGTATGGTTGACTACTTTAAGGACGAGGCTCTCTCGCAGCTTTCTTCCGAATCCACCGAAACTCAGGGTTTAGGTCTTGCCCAGTCTCTTTATGAGCAAATGAAACGTAATTACAATCTCTGATCATGCAGACTATTCAAGGTCTTATCGACCACATTATCTACGCTAACAAAGAAAATTCTTATACGGTACTCCTTCTGATCGACGAGGATCAGGAGGAGCTTGTTTGCGTTGGGACATTTCCCGGAGTTGACGCCGGAATGTGTCTTGAGATAGAGGGCGACTATGTGGATCACCCCACCTACGGCACCCAGTTTAAGGCTCATTCCTTCAAGGAAACCCGCCCTACGGACATTGTTGGTATAGAAAGATATCTTTCCTCGGGAGCGATCCGGGGAGTTGGCGAAGCCCTTGCTAAGAGAATTGTTAAAAAGTTCGGAACAGACACCTTCAGGATAATGGAGGAGGAGCCTGAGCGCCTCTCCGAGGTTAAGGGAATAAGCAGCCGCATAGCCCAGGAGATCGGCTCCCAGGTTGTTGAGAAGAAGGAACTTAGAGAGGCCTTTATATTTTTACAGCAATACGGAATATCCAATAATCTGGCGGTAAAGATATACGATGAGTACAGGGACAGGCTCTATGGTGTCATTAGAACTAACCCATATCAGCTTGCAGAGGACATTCCCGGAGTTGGCTTTAAAATGGCGGACGACCTCGCCTATAAGCTTGGGATAAATGCAGATTCCGAATACAGAATAAGGTGTGGCGTTCTCTATGAGCTTTTGCTTGCATCTGGGGAGGGGCATACCTATCTTCCGATGGATGAGCTTCTTAACCGCTCGTCGGCGCTTTTAGAGGTTCCTTCTGAGGAAATATATCCCCTTATACAGAACCTTGCAGTTGATAAAAAGCTTATTGTTAAGAAGGATAGAGTCTACTCAAGCGTATATTATTATTCTGAACTTGCCTGCGCCAGGATGCTTAAGGACCTTGATATCACAATGGGTGAGGACCTTTTCCTTAAGGAGGAGCCCCACATCAGGCAGACCCTTTTAAATGTTCTTTCCGAGGAAAAGATAGAACTTGACGAGCTTCAGGAAAAGGCAGTTCTAGAGTGCATAAGGAACGGAATAATGATCCTCTCAGGTGGACCCGGAACCGGTAAGACCACCACAATAAATACCATGATCAGGTACTTTGAGGCAGAGGGAATGGATATACTTCTTGCAGCCCCTACCGGAAGAGCTGCCAAGAGAATGCAGGAGGCAACAGGCTACGAGGCCTCTACGATACACAGGCTTCTTGAAGTTAACGGCGGAATGCTAAGTGATGAAAAGGCCCCTATGTTTGAAAGGAACGCCGAGAATCCCCTTGAGGCGGATGTTGTCATTATAGATGAGATGTCCATGATAGATATCCATCTTTTTAAGGCGCTTCTTAATGCAATTCCGGTGGGAACCCGTCTCATAATGGTGGGGGATGTGGACCAGCTTCCTTCAGTGGGACCGGGACAGGTCTTAAGAGATCTTATTGAGTCAAAGGCCTTTTCAACCGTTATCTTAAAGAGAATATTCCGTCAGGCCGGAGAGTCTGACATCGTGCTTAATGCCCACAGCATCAACGAGGGAAAACAGATAAGACTTGATAATAAGAGCAAGGATTTCTTTTTCCTTGAAAGAAGCGATTATCAGGTGATCTATAAACATATGATAGAGCTCATAAGAGACAAGCTTCCCAAGTATGTTGGAGCAACCTCTTTTGATATCCAGGTTTTAAGTCCCATGCGAAAGGGCAACTTAGGCGTTGAGGTTCTTAACCCGGTGCTTCAGGAATACCTTAATCCCCAGGACGGAAGCAAGGATGAATATGTTTCAGGAGAGAGGCTCTTCAGGGTCGGCGATAAGGTGATGCAGGTTAAGAATAATTATCAGCTGACCTGGCAGATAGTAAGTAAGTACAACATTGCCATAGATGAGGGCGTGGGGGTCTTTAACGGCGACATGGGAATTGTGAAATCCATTGACCGTTACAGTCAAACACTGACCGTTGAATTTGATGACAAGAGACTTGTGGATTATCCCTTTTCAGGCCTTGATGAGCTTGAGCTTGCCTATGCCGTAACGGTTCACAAGTCCCAGGGCTCAGAGTACCCTGCTGTGGTCATGCCCATTCTTTCAGGCCCCAGGATGCTCCTTAACAGGAATCTTCTTTATACTGCAGTTACAAGGGCCCGGAAATGCGTTACGATATTAGGCTCCAGAGAGACCATTAACGAAATGATAGCAAATGAACGTACCAACGAAAGGTACTCATCATTAAAGGACAGGATCGCGGAGGTGATGTCATATAGCGAAGATAATTGAATACATTATCGATCTTCTTTTTCCGAGACGTTGTGCGATCTGCGATGATGTTCTTCCCTTCGGACAAAAATATATTTGTACCGAATGCAAAGGGAAGGTTGCCTATATAGAGGATCCTGTCTGCATGAAATGCGGAAAGGGCCTTTCGGAGGATGCCGAATACTGCAGGGACTGCAGCACAAGAAGGCATTATTTTAAGCGGGGCTTAAGCCTTTTTGATTACGGCTCCGTATCAGACTCATTGTTCAGATTTAAAAATAAAGGTCGCAAAGAATACTCAGAGTTCTATGCCCGGGAAATGCTTAAAAAGCATGGGCAGTTTCTTAAAAGCATCCATCCGGATGCCTTCATTCCCGTTCCAATCCATCCTTCCAAGATGAGGAAGCGAGGCTATAATCAGGCCGAGCTTATTTCAAGACAACTTACAGCATACACCAATATACCTACCAACACTACGCTCGTTAAGCGCGTTAAAAATACGATTCCCCTTAAGAATCTGGGGCTTAAGGAGCGCCAAAAGAATCTAAATAGGGCTTTTAAAATAGGCTCTGATGATGTAAAATTAAAGACGATTGTAATCATTGATGACATCTACACCACGGGAAGCACCATAGACGAGATTTCGAAGGTGATCTCGGAGAAATTTCCCTGTGAGATTTATTTTATGACCCTGACAGTTGGCAGGGGGTAATGGAGGGTATTTTATGAACGTTAAGAACTGTAGAAAATGCGGCAAGATGTTTAACTATGTAATGGGACCTGTGATCTGTCCTGACTGTATGAACGCTCAGGAGGAGCTTTTCCAGAAGGCTAAGGCATATGTCCAGGACAATCCCGGATGCGATATCCAGGAGCTTGCTGAGCACGTAGATGTTGAGGTAGGGCAGGTTCGTCAGTGGATCAGAGAGGAACGTCTTCAGTTCGCCGATGATTCTCCCATCAGAATCGCCTGCGAGAGCTGCGGTGCCATGATCCGTTCAGGCCGTTACTGCGATGCCTGCAAGAACAATATGTCAAATAACATGAGGAATGCATTCGGACTTAATAAGCCCGCTGCACAGCCCACTGTTCAGAAGAAGGAGTCAAACGGAAACAAGATGAGATTCATCTAACCGTTTAAAGTAACATGATCAACGAAGATAAGGTCGCACTTATGACCCGGATGGCCGCCTTTGAAAAGAGGCAGGGCCGCAAAGATATTAATATCATCAACTATTACCGTAGCGATTATATTGGCTTTCAGGTTCTGAAGGCCATTATAGCTGCTACGTTATCTTTTGTGTTCATCGGAGGTATATATCTTTTCTATAACTTCGAGGAACTGATGGCAGACATATACAATATGGACCTGGTGGAAACCGGCAAGGGGATAATCATACTGTATGTTTGTCTGGTTGGAGTGTATTCTCTTATTACCTATGGGGTATGCTCCTACAGATATGCTAAAGCAAAGAGCAGACTGAAGGATTACTACGTAAACCTTCGTAAGCTTGAAAATATGGAATAAACGGGGACAGAGAATGTCAGCATTATTGGAAACAAGACAGATAATCAGAAATTTCATCAACAAGTATGAGGCTTATGTTAAGCCGGTAGGCAAATTATTCGTTGCACTGCTTGCCCTCATTCTTATAAACGGCAAGTTAGGCTATATGGACAAGATCGACAATGTTGCGATTGTTCTTATAGTTGCACTTATGTGCTCCTTCATGCCTTCGAATTTTATAGTGCTCATGTCAGGGCTTTTCATTGTTGCCCACATGTATGCACTTTCTTTGGAGTGCTGCATAGTGGTGCTTGTTATCTTCCTTGTACTTTTCCTTCTGTATCTTAGATTTTCGCCTAAGGATATGATGGTTGTTGTACTTACTCCCATCTGCTGCGCAATGGGTATTCCCTATGTCATTCCCGTGGCAATGGGACTTTTAGGCGGTCCCTATTCCGTTATCTCGGTTGCCTGCGGACTTGTTGCCCACTTCACCATGAAGAGCATCACCGGAATCGCTCCCACCCTTGAGGGAATGGAGTCCGACGATATGGCAACGAGGCTTAGACTGGTCGTTGATGCAATAGTTGATAATAAGGCAATGCTGGTTATGATAATAGCATTTGCAATCACCATCATTGCAGTGTATGTAATTAAGAACCTTTCGATCAACTTCGCATGGCCCATAGCCATAATTTCAGGTTCACTTATAGATGCGATCATAATGCTCATCTGCGTTCTTGCAACAGATGCAGAGGTTTCTGTTGCAGGTATCATTTTAGGAACACTGCTTGCAGTAGTTGTGGGATTTATATTGCAGTTCCTTTTCTTTAATGTGGATTACAATCACGTGGAGAAGGTTTCCTTCGAGGACGATGATTACGTATATTATGTGAAGGCTGTTCCCAAGGTGGGTGTTTCGAAGACATCCAGAGGTTCTTCTTCCAAAGGAAAGAAGAAATCATCAGGATCATCTTCTTCACAGCAAAGAGCAAAGTCCCAGACACAGCAAAGGACCCGCTCCCAGTCAGGAGCAAGACCTTCCACTCAGGCAATGAGGGAAGAGAGAAACTATTACGACGATGATGAGGAGTAAATGACAGACTTTTTTGCAACACTCCAAACATACCTGTCTAAGATCTCAGGTATCAGAATTGCCGACATAGTAGAGATTATCATTATTTCCTTTTTGATCTACAGCATTTTAGCCTGGATCAAGAAGACCAGAGCCTGGTCAATCCTTAAGGGAATTTTGGTAATCATACTTTTTGTGCTCATAGCCGAGTATTTCGAGATGAACACTATTTTGTGGATAGTGAATAATCTCTTCTCGGTAGCATTGATCGCGGTCATAATCATACTTCAGCCGGAGCTTCGAAAGGCCGTAGAGGAACTGGGAAGAAAGAGGGATTTCCTTAATTTCATTCCCTTTGAATTTAATTCAAGAGGTTCGGAAACAGAAAGATTCTCCGACAAGACCGTATATGAGATCACCAGGGCCTGCGTAGAGATGGGTAAGGTTAAGACCGGTGTTCTTATAGTGATAGAGCAGGAGCAGGACTTAAGCGAATATGAGCGTACAGGTATTGACGTTGATGCCGTTATAACAAGTCAGCTTCTTATCAATATCTTTGAGAAAAACACACCCCTTCATGACGGTGCAGTGCTTATTCGTGGGAACAGGGTAGTTTCGGCAACCTGTTACCTTCCTCTTTCGGACAACAGATCCCTTTCGAAGGACTTGGGAACCAGGCACAGAGCAGCTGTGGGCATGAGTGAGGTTTCGGATGCGATGATAGTTGTCGTATCTGAGGAGACTGGAAAGATATCAGTTGCCTATGAAGGATCTCTTTACAGAAACCTGGATGCTGAGGGCCTGAAGGAGAAACTTTCAAGCATTCAGAATAAACAGACAGAAGAGGAAAGCACCCGCAAGCTTATTCTGTGGAAAGGAAGGGCTAAAGGTGAAAAGTAAGCTTACCGAAAATCTCGGACTTAAAATAATATCCCTTCTTGCTTCCATACTTCTGTGGGCGATAGTAACGACTATTTCGGATCCTGCGGTGTCAACCACGTTTTATAATGTACCGGTTGAACTTCTTAATACCGATGTTATCACGGATTCCGGAAGAGTGTATCATGTTATTGATGATACTGATGTGATACCCAGGGTTACCGTAAGGGCAGCCAGATCCGTCATCTCGGAACTTAGCGCTGCGGATATAGTTGCCACGGCGGATATATCTGATCTTAGTTCACTTGATACGGTCAGCATCAGACTTGATACTAAATCATATCAGGAGCAGATATTAAGCATCAGTGGAAGCATTGATACAGTTAAGCTGAGTATTGAAAATCAAAAGACCAAGACTCTTGCGCTTACAACTGAGATATCAGGAGATCCTGCAGAGGGTTACGTGATAGGATCTGCCACTCCTGACCAGAACCTTGTAAAGATATCAGGTGCGGAATCACTGGTTGACTCAGTTTCGAAGGCAGTTGCGGAGATTGATGTTTCGGGCTTCTCGCAGAATATAGAGACAGCCGCTGACATTTATTTATATGATGCGGATGGCAAGGAAATAAAGGATGCGGATCTTGATGTTAATATGACCAAGGTTCAGGTTTCAGTCAGCATCCTTGAAACGAAGACGGTTCCGGTTATATTTAATGCTTCCGGAGAACCTGCAGATGGTTATATAGATACCGGTGATATACTCTCAGACAAAGACACGGCATATATCTGCGGAAGCACTTCTGCCATATCTGATATAGAAGAAATTCAGGTGGATGCTGAGGCCATAAGCATTGAGGGAGAAAAGGACGATGTCACTGCCACAATAGACCTCCGGGACTACTTACCTGCCGGAATAAGGCTCGTTGATGAGGATGATGCCATATATGAAGTGACCGTTAAGATCGAGCCTGAAAGCTCAAAGCATATAAGTATCTCAACTGACGATATAACTGTTACAGGAGTGCCTGAGGGTTACAGTGCAACGGTTGCAGTAGATGAGGGTACAACGGTTGACCTGATCGGCCTTTCATCCCAGATAAACGCACTTAATAAGAATTCGATCTCTCCCACTGTAAACGTGGAAAGCTACTTTGAAAGTTCCGGTAAGGAGATAGCAGAAGGGTTCTATACAGTAAACGTTACCTTCGAGCTTCCGTCGAGCGTCAGAAGCACCAAGACAATCGAGGCTGTTCTCCATGTGGTTAAGAAGGATTAACTTTTCTTGCACAAGTGCTTTAAAAGTGGTATTATTTCATATCGTTGGGATTTTGTTGGGAGGATACACATAAATGGTTAGTCAGAAGGTGGTCATTAAGAACCCCACGGGGCTTCACTTAAGACCTGCAGGTATATTATGTAAGGAGGCTATGAAGTTTAAGTCTCTTATTACATTCAGATTCAGAGGCAATACCGCCAATGCCAAAAGCGTATTGAGCGTTCTCGGAGCGTGCGTTAAGTGCGGAGATGAGATAGAGTTTGTATGCGACGGTGAGGACGAAGAGCAGGCTCTTAAGTCTCTTGTTGAGTCTATCGAGAACGGTCTCGGAGAATAGAAGACATTATATTTTTAAACTAATAAATAACCCCGGTACATGTGTACCGGGGTTTTGCTATGCATTCATTTAACTTAAAAGGTTTATTTACCGCTGTATTCCTTGCCGTCAACTAAAACTGTGTCTCCGTCTTCAACTATACATACGATAGTCTTACCGGTATTTAACTCAATCTCATTTCCGTCATCGTCAAAGTATCTGGTTGCGCCGTAATCGGATTCCTTGGTCCATGTAACATGGATGCCCTTTCCTTTGGTGAAATACCAGCCGTCTCTGGTGGTATCGTGACACTGGAATGCCAGATAGCCCTTTTCGTCTCTTACTTCATGATAGGTATTCTGAACCAGAACATTCTCGAATGTAAGCTGCTGATTATTTGCAAGGTCTATATCAGCTTCCTCAGCTCCCTTGGGATAATGAACGTACTTATCATAGGTTCCGCTTTCCTCATTATAAAGGAAATAGGTATTTGTCATGGGATAAGCTTCTGACATATCTATCTTTGAAGCATCAAAGGCATCGGAATACTGAGTAAGCATATTGGGCTCGTTAAAGGGAGCGAACTTGTAATGCTGGTCGTCAGCGTAGCCTTCTCTGTATTCGAGCTGGATACCAAGTGAGTCACAGGCCTTCTTAATGTTCTCAGCTGAGGTGAAGGCGTTATCCGTATCTGTCTTTGCCGAATCTCTGAAAGCGAGGGAAGTATATGCGTTGTTGTACTTTCCTATATCAGGCTGTGAGATACAGTCGATATTGTCGGTATCTTCTCTTCCTATTACATCGTAAATATAGAAGGGTCCGCCGTAGTGGATGTAGATGGCATCCCATTCACATGCCCAGTAAACATAGTAGTCACGGCAGGAACGGATATTTCCGAGTTTTTCTTTATCTGTCCAGTCATCGAACACTGCCATAAGTCTGGTCATGTCGCCTTCTACGTTACATTCGTAAATAACGGATGCATCTGAAAGTCCATAATGGCTTGCGGTGCTGGTTTCGGGGATCATGATGGCAACAGGTCTTGTGTTGTTCTGCTCTTCTGATACCCACTCATTTGTTATCCTGCTTCTGACCATTCCTTCCTCAGGAGGAACATCTTCGGGATCTGCCTCGGTTGTTTCTTCGGTTTCCGTAGTGGTTTCGGGAGCATCCGGTATTGCTTCAACAACAACATTCGGAGTCTCTTCCGTATTAGAACAGCCGGAAAAAACAAGGCAGGATGAAAGAGCAAGAAGCAGAAGTACTTTTAACTTTTTCATTAATGAAGCCTTTCTTTATATATTTATATTGATATCACAATACATACTGTATCGATTATAGCACAACCACAAGATATAGTCACTAGAATAGTTCAGAAGATACTTATGCTTGTTTATGAACGGCGAAAAGAGTAAAATAGATAGGATATAAAATAAGGAAAGGTATGTCCTTTTATATGGAATTTTTAAGGGAAGCAGTTCACAACGGTATGATAATGGCGCCCCTTATTGCATGGTTTGTGGCGCAGGCACTAAAGACACTGATCCATGCGGTAATGTCAGGTAAGTTCGTGGCGGAGAGATTCGTGGGAGGCGGAGGAATGCCAAGCTCTCACTCCGCAACGGTCTGTGCGCTTGCGACGGCAGCAGGAATCCACTACGGAGCGGGAAGCTTTGAATTTGCCATGGCTCTTATATTTGCCCTGGTCACCATGTATGATGCAACCGGCGTAAGGCGTGAGACAGGACGTCAGGGCGAGGTAATAAATGACATGGTGGAGCTCTTTAAAAAGATGGGCAAAGATATAGGTCCTGAGAAGGCCTTAAAGGAGCTTGTGGGTCACACCCCTCTTCAGGTATTCGTGGGAGCTTTGCTTGGAATACTTGTTACCATAATTGAATATAAAATGGAATTTTTTATCATATAACTTAATTAACATTAGGAAAGGATATTTTTATGAACAAGGTAGCACTTATAACGGGAATCACAGGACAGGACGGATCTTATCTTGCAGAGTTTCTGCTTGAGAAGGGCTATGAGGTACATGGCCTCGTAAGGAGACACAGTATCTCCAATACAGCCAGGATAGATCACATCATCAATTCGGAATACAACAATGTGAAGTTTTTCCTTCACTATTCAGATACCACGGATTCAAGCAATCTTATGAGACTCATTGCTGAGATCAGACCTCAGGAGGTTTATAACCTTGCGGCTCAGTCACATGTAGGCGTATCCTTCGAGGTTCCCGAGTATACTGCAGAGGCAACAGGCGTAAGCACTCTTAAGCTTCTCGAAGCATTAAGGGTTAACGGCGGAAACTGCAGATATTATCAGGCATCAACTTCAGAGCTTTTCGGAGGAATCCCGGAGACGGCTCCCCAGTCTGAGAAGACTCCCTTCTATCCCAAGAGCCCATACGGAGCAGCTAAGTTATATTCTTACTGGATCACAGTGAACTATCGTGAGAGCTACAATATGTTTGCCTGCAACGGTATCCTTTTTAACCATGAATCACCCAGACGAGGCGAGAATTTCGTAACCAGGAAGATCACTCTTGCAATCGCCAACATCATGGCCGGCAAGCAGGAGAAGCTTTCCCTCGGTAACATGAATGCCAAGAGAGACTGGGGCTTTGCAGGAGATTACATCAAGGGAATGTGGATGATGCTCCAGCAGGACAAGGCAGATGATTTCGTGCTCGCCACCAACGAGACCCATACAGTTCGTGAATTCGTTGAAGAGGCATTTAAGACAATAGGCATTACAATCCGCTGGGAGGGAACCGGCGTTGATGAGAAGGGATATGATGCTGAGACAGGAAGGCTTCTTGTTGATGTTAATCCCGAGTTCTATCGTCCCGCTGAGGTTGAGTTCCTCTGGGGTGACTGCACCAAGGCAGAGAAGACCCTGGGCTGGAAGAGAGACGTTGATTTCAAGGGCCTTGTATACATGATGATGGATTCAGATATGAAGACCATCGTTGGTAAGGGCTGCGAGGAGTTCAAGAATAATAAGTAACATATGTTATTAATAATTCTGACCTGGATCTACATATCGATCATAAGCTTTATCGTGGGCAATGCTTTTCTTACATTTATGCTTAGGGGCGAAACCTTTAAAGTTAAGAAGACACCCTATGTGATCATTGCCGGCCTTATGGTGCTTATGGTGTATGCCGAAGGGTTCAGCCTTATATATAAGGTGGGGCTTCTGGCGAACATTGTGCTTCTTGCTATTACAGCGCTCCTTGCGGTACTTACAAGGAAGAGCCTCATGCTTTACCTTGAGGATATAGTTAAGAAAGTTACTCCGGCGAGAGCCATTATATTTGCAGTTCTGGTTATTGTGTTTGCGTATGGTACCTCCAAGGGCTATATGCATTATGATACAGACCTCTATCATGCACAGAGCATCAGATGGATAGAGGAATACGGCGTGGTCCCGGGACTTGGAAACCTCCATTCCCGCCTTGCCTATAATAGCGGAGCCTTTTGTTTGCAGGCGCTTTTTAGCTTTGCATTTATCAGCGGCAGATCCCTGCATACCTGCGCTGGGTACCTTGCGTTGGTTGTAAGCTTTATCACAGGCGATATGTTTACGAAGGAGAATTTTAAGAGCATATCTCTTAAGTGCATCCCCAGGATCGTCACGATCTACTACCTTATCAATATTTATGATGAGATGGTTTCGCCGGCTTCGGATTATTACATTGCGCTTTTAGTGCTTACGATAGCCATGGCGGTCACGGACCTTGTGGTTGATGGTGTTAATGATTATGAGCCTTACGCCCTTCTTTCACTTCTGGGGCTTATGGTCCTTAGTGTAAAGATATCAGGTTCCTTCGTGATACTTATTGTGATCTACCCGGCTTATGTGCTTATCCGCTCTAAGGCCTTTAAGACTATTGCCAAATATATTGTTACCGGGATAATATCGGTACTTCCTTTCTTTTTAAGGAATATTATCCTCTCGGGATACCTTATTTATCCGCTTCCGTCGATCGATCTTTTTGATTTTGATTATAAGATACCCAAAGTAATGGCACAGTACGATGCGGATGAAATCGAGGTTTTCGGACGGGGACACTCGGATGTTACAAGGATTAACGAGGGATTAATGGACTGGCTTCCTGACTGGGTAAATGGCCTTGATGCCATTAACAGGATTTGCTTTTATACAGCGGTTTTATCCATTGTGGTTTTTGTTATTTATGTGGTCTATATCTTTATTAAAAAGAAATATGACCGCCTTAAGATACTCTTAGTTGAAGCGGTGTTTGAGCTCTGCTTCGTGGTGTGGATATTCACGGCACCTAATATAAGATACGGCTGTATATTTTTATATCTGGCACCGGCCATAACCCTGGGACAGTTCTATATGGAATTCATAAGCCGGTTTGATAAGGGGATCGCTCTTAAGGCTTTTGCAGTGCTTTTCCTTGTTTACAAGTGCTTTGCCTGGGGAAGCGAAACAGTTAAGAATTTCAGCACGGAATATCTTTTGGTGCAGCAGGACTACGGAGAGTATGACCTGACGGCCTATGACCTTAACGGATATACCTTTTATTATCCGGAAGAGGGAGACCAGACAGGCTATTATCTTTTCCCGGCATCTCCCGTGAAGGCCGAGGATATTATGAGAGGCTCTGAAATTAAAGATGGATTCAAAGACGTGATCCATCAGGAAGGATATATGCAATGAATAAGAATGACAAGATTTATGTTGCAGGCCACAGAGGCCTGGTAGGCAGCGCGATAGTAAGGTCCCTTGAAAGAGCGGGCTATACTAACGTGATAGGAAGGACGCACAGCGAGCTTGACTTAACCAATCAGGCAGCAGTTGATGCTTTCTTTAATGAAGAAAGACCTGACGTAGTGGTGCTTGCTGCAGCCAAGGTGGGAGGCATCAATGCCAATAATACAACTCCCGCGGAGTTTGCCTACATCAACATGCAGATACAGTGCAACGTTATAGACTGCGCACACAGATACAAGGTTAAAAAGCTTCTTTTCTTAGGGAGCACATGTATTTATCCCAAGATGGCTCCCCAGCCCATACCGGAGGACGCTCTTTTAACAGGGCCTCTTGAGGAGACCAACGAGGCTTATGCCATTGCAAAGATATCAGGTCTTGAGATGTGTAAGTTCTACAAGAGACAGTATGGCGATAACTTCATAAGCTGTATGCCCACGAACCTCTACGGACCTCATGACAACTACGACCTTAAGGGTTCACACGTAATGCCTGCAATGATCCGTAAGTTCCATGATGCCAAGGTTAATAACCTTCCGACCGTTGAACTTTGGGGAACAGGTACTCCCTTAAGAGAGTTCCTTTATGTGGATGATATGGCTGATGCCTGTGTATTCCTTCTTGAGAATTACGACGGTGAACAGCATGTTAATATCGGAACAGGTAAAGAGATAACGATTAAGCAGCTCGCAGAGACAGTTAAGGCAGTTGTTGGTTACGAGGGCGAGATCGTTTGGAACAAGGATATGCCCGATGGAACTCCCAGAAAGCTTACAAATGTTGATAAGCTCCACGGTCTTGGCTTCACACACAAGGTTGAACTTGAAGAGGGCGTTAAGCTTGCTTATGACTGGTTTAAGGATAACGTGGACACAGCCAGACTTTAACACATAAATAGAGTTTAAGCGGATTTTGATTATTAACATATTTTAAGGAGAAAATGAATGGTCAAGGTAATGGATACCGGAGCATATCTGGTTAAAGGAAATGAGATTATCGCCGACAATGCTGAGGCACTTAAGGCAGTAGAAGCAAAGACCGGAGTTAAAACAACAAAGGAAGAGGCTTCAAAGAATACTATCGCATACGGAATACTGAAGGCACATAACACTTCAGGAAACATGGACAAGCTTAAGATCAAATTCGACAAGCTTACAAGCCATGACATCACTTTCGTTGGAATAATACAGACAGCCAGGGCTTCCGGACTTACCAAATTCCCCATTCCCTATGTTCTTACCAACTGCCACAATTCCCTTTGTGCAGTAGGAGGAACCATCAATGAGGATGACCATATGTTTGGACTCACCTGTGCCAAGAAGTACGGCGGAGTATATGTTCCCCCTCATCAGGCAGTTATCCATCAGTTCGCCAGAGAGATGTTATCAGCAGGCGGAGCCATGATCTTAGGCTCTGACTCACATACCAGATACGGTGCTTTAGGTACAATGGCTATGGGAGAGGGCGGACCGGAGCTTGTTAAGCAGCTCCTTAATCAGACCTACGATATCAATATGCCGGGAGTTGTGGGAATTTACCTTACAGGAGAGCCTGTTAAGGGTGTAGGTCCCCAGGACGTTGCCCTTGCCATTATCGGAGAGGTATTTAAGACCGGCTATGTTAAGAATAAGGTAATGGAATTCGTTGGACCCGGTGTTAAGAATTTAAGCGCTGACTTCCGTATCGGCGTTGATGTAATGACCACCGAGACCACCTGTCTTTCTTCAATCTGGCAGACAGATGATGAAATTAAGAACTTCTATGATATCCACGGCAGAGTTTCTGATTACAAGGAATTAAAGCCCGGTGATGTTGCTTACTATGACGGAATGATCGAGATAGACTTAAGTACTATTAAGCCTATGATCGCAATGCCCTTCCACCCCAGCAACACCTACACCATTGAAGAACTCAAGGCAAACCTTATGGACATCCTTGATGATGTTGAGAAGAAGGCTTTGGTTTCACTTGACGGCGCTGTTCCTTATACCCTTAAGGACAAGGTTGTTAACGGCAAGTTCCATGTTGATCAGGGTATCATCGCAGGCTGTGCAGGCGGCGGATTTGAGAACATCTGCGCTGCAGCTGATATCATGAAGGGTAAATATATAGGTTCAGACGGCTTCACATTAAGCGTATATCCCGCATCAATGCCTGTTTATATGGAACTTGTTAAGAACGGTTGTGCTGCAACCTTGATGGAGACAGGTGCGGTGCTTAAGACAGCCTTCTGCGGTCCCTGCTTCGGCGCAGGAGATACACCTGCCAACAACGCATTTTCAATCCGTCACTCAACCCGTAACTTCCCTAACCGTGAGGGCTCTAAGCTCCAGAACGGTCAGATTTCTTCAGTTGCACTCATGGATGCAAGGTCTATTGCGGCAACTGCAGCTAACAAGGGAGAGCTTACTGCAGCTACTGATTTTGTTGGTGACTTCACTAAATATAAATATTTCTTCGATTCGAAGATCTATGAGAACAGGGTATTTGATTCAAAGGGCGTTGCAGATCCTTCGGTTGAGATCCAGTTTGGTCCTAACATTAAGGACTGGCCTGCAATGACGGCGCTTCCCGAGAACCTTATCCTTAAGGTTGTTTCCGAGATCCATGATCCCGTTACCACAACTGATGAGCTCATCCCATCAGGTGAGACCTCATCCTACAGATCTAATCCTTTGGGACTTGCTGAGTTTGCACTTTCCCGTAAGGATCCCCAGTATGTAGGGCGTGCCAAAGAGATAAGAAAAGCACAGGAAGCTGTTATGCGTGATGAATGTCCCGGAGATGCTCTTCCTGAGGTTCACGATGTAATGCATACCATTAAGGAAACCTTCCCTGATGTAAGCCGTGCTAACGTAGGCTTTGGTTCAACAATCTTCGCTGTTAAGCCCGGTGACGGTTCAGCCAGAGAGCAGGCAGCGTCCTGCCAGAAAGTACTTGGCGGATGGGCTAATATCGCCAATGAATATGCAACCAAGAGATACAGAAGTAACCTTATCAACTGGGGTATGCTTCCTTTCATAACAGATATAGACCACACGGCTCTTCCCTTTAAGAACCTTGACTATATCTTTGTACCGGAGATAAGAAAGGCCGTTGAAGAAAAGCATGAGAAGATCACGGCATATGTACTTAAGGACGGTGCACTTCGGCCCTTCACACTCACACTGGGAGAGCTTACTGACGAAGAAAGACAGATAATCTTAAAGGGATGTCTTATTAATTACAACAGAGTTTAAGGAAAACCATGAAATTATTAACAGCAGTTGTTCCCTGCTACAACGAAGAAGAGAATATCCGTGATTTCTATGATGAATTCATTAAAAACGACCCGTTTTTCAAGAGCCGTGACATGGATTTTGAGCTTCTTTATATTGATGACGGATCAACAGACGGAACCGTAAAAGAGGTTAAGGCGCTTATTGAGAAGGATGAAAGAGTGCATCTTCTTTCCTTCTCCCGTAATTTCGGAAAGGAAGCCGCGATATACGCGGGCCTTCAGAAGTCAAAGGGTGACTATTTAGTGTTCCTTGATGCCGATCTTCAGGATCCCCCTTCACTTCTTCCTGAGATGTTTAAATATATCGACGAGGGCTATGATTCCGTAGCGACCCGCCGTGTCTCAAGGAAGGGTGAGCCTCTTATCCGAAGCTTCTTTGCAAGGCGCTTTTACTCGATCATGAGGAAGATGTCAAAGACAGAGATAGTCGACGGAGCCCGGGATTACCGCCTTATGACGAGGCAGATGGTGGATGCCATTCTTTCCATGCCCGAATATAACAGATTCACCAAGGGCATCTTCGGATGGGTTGGTTTTAATACCAAATGGATCGAGTTTGAGAATGTGGAGCGTAAGAAGGGGGAGACCAAATGGTCCTTCTGGAAGCTCTTTATCTACTCCCTTGAGGGAATAACCTCATTCAGCACGGCACCCCTTGCATTTGCGGCCTTTATAGGAGTTTTCTTCTGCGTGGTCGCTTTCATAGCGCTTATCTTTATATTCGTAAGAGCTATGATGTTTGGGGATAAAACCTCAGGCTGGCCTTCAATGATGTGTATAATCCTTCTTATTTCAGGCATACAGCTTTTCTGCCTGGGTATAGTAGGCCAGTATATGGCGAAGACCTATCTTGAGGTAAAGAACAGGCCCATTTATCTTCTTAAGGAGGAGATCTGATTGGCTAATAAGCTTGTTAGTATAGTGATCCCGGTTTATAATGCCGCATCCTATATTGAAGCAACAATTAAATCCGTGCTTGCACAGACCTATACGGACTGGGAACTTATCCTTTCGGATGACTGTTCAACCGACGATTCCTACAGCGTGATAGAGCCCTTTCTTAAGGATGAAAGGATAAGCTATATAAGGCTTTCAGAAAACGTGGGAGCAGCCAATACCAGAAACCGTGGGGTTAAGGAGGCAAAGGGAGACTACCTCTGCTACCTTGACTCAGACGATCTCTGGCTTCCGGATAAACTTAAAAAAGAACTTGATTTTATAAATAAGACAGGAAAAGCCTTTGCATTTACATCCTATGAATTCGGAGATGAAAATGCCTGCGGCACAGGAAAGATAGTTAAGGTTCCGGAGACTCTTACCTACAGGAAGGCTCTTTCAAGAACCGTTATCTTTACCTCAACTGTTATGTTTGACCTAAATAAAATATCAAAGGAAGAGATAATGATGCCCTCTGTTCCTTCAGAGGATACGGCTTCCTGGTGGCAGATATTAAGAAGCGGCTACACTGCATACGGACTTAACGAGGTTCTTACCATATACAGGCGGCCCAAAAGCTCCCTTTCCTCAAATAAGGGAACTGCGATAAAAAGGATCTGGAACCTCTATCGTAACGTTGAACATTTAAATATATTTGAAAGTGCTTATTATTTCCTGTTCTGGGCGATCAGGGCAACACTTAGGCGTATATGATGAAAAGCTTAACCTTTAAAAGGATATGCATCCTTTTCTTAAACTTCATGGGACTTCTTTTTGAGACCGCACTTTACGGTTATATGTGGTTCCAAAGATATTATCCGGTGATCAACCGTTCCAATGTGGGACTTAAATTCTACATTAACGGACACATCCTTATACTGTGTATTTATTTCGTACTTTTATATTTCTTCACCAGCACCTACGGTGGCTTAAAGGTGGGATATTTAAAGCCGATGGATGTTGTGATCTCCCAGATCGTTGCAGTATTCATAGTTAACGTGATCACATACCTGCAGCTTTCCCTTATGAACAACTGGCTTCTTGAGGCAGGCCCGTTCTTCTCTCTTTTTGCAGGTCAGATCATCATAATCGTGCTCTGGACCCTGCTTTGCAATATCATCTACCATAAGATCTACCCGCCAAGAGAGATACTCCTTATCCACGGAGAGCGTCCCTATGAGGATATAGTGCGTAAGTTCAATTCCCGCCGTGACAAGTTTATCGTTACGGAAACAATAAATATCAGCGACGGAGTTGATGCTGTCTGTGCAAAGATAGAAGAAGAGGACTTTAAGACTGTCCTTCTCTGGGACCTTGATACCTACAAGCGTAACAGACTTCTTAAGTACTGCTACTCTAAGTCAGTTAGAGTTTACATGATGCCCAAGATCCCCGATGTACTTATAAAGGGTTCTGATTCAGTGCATCTTTTTGATACACCTTTGCTGCTTACCAGAGAGCATGCCTTATCTGTTGAGCAGAGGATCATAAAGAGATTTTTCGATATCGTCCTTTCAATCCTGCTTATAATAATCGCTTCTCCCTTTATGCTTATCACTGCGATTGCCATCAAGGTTTATGACGGAGGCCCTGTGCTTTATAAGCAGATCCGCTGTACTGCAGGGGGACGGGAATTTAAGATATTAAAATTCCGAAGCATGAAGGTTGATGCGGAGAAGGACGGTGTTGCCCGTCTGGCAGCTAAGAACGATTCCCGTATCACACCTATCGGCAAATTCATAAGGGCTGTCAGAATAGATGAGCTTCCTCAGCTTTTCAATATCTTTATCGGAGATATGTCCTTCATAGGCCCCAGGCCCGAGCGTCCTGAGATCATCGCCCAGTACGTTGAGAAGATGCCGGAGTTCGTATTCAGAATGAAGATGAAGGCAGGTCTTGCAGGCTATGCCCAGGTATATGGCAAGTACAACACCACACCCTACGACAAGTTAAAGCTTGACCTTACTTATATAGAGAATTATTCAGTATGGCTGGACTTAAAACTCATGCTGCTCACACTTAAGATACTTATTAAGCCTGAGAGCACGGAAGGTGTTGATCAGTCCCAGACAACTGCTTTAAAATCCGACTCCGGAGAAAATAAGAATGAATAATAAAGAACACCTTAAGGAGGGCCTAGATCTTAAAAGATTCGGGCTCTATCTTCAGAAAAGAATATGGATCGTCATTATGCTTGCAGCTCTTGGAGCAGGCCTTGGAGCACTCTCTTATCAGGTCATAAGGTCTGTTTACATGCCTATAGAGTATGAGGCTGTGTCGAAGCTATACCTTCAGTTCAATGTGGATGAAAGCGGCAAGGTATATCAGGAATATAACGGCTATACCTGGAATGATCTCATAGATTCAGATCCAATCATGGATGCGGTTATGGCAAACCTCCCGGGCTATGATAAGGACGAAGTTAGGGAAGCAACCACTGCGGATATCATTTCGGATATCAGATTACTTACCATATATGTTTCCGGTGATAACGAGAAATTCGTGCGAGAGGTCCAGTCTGCAATGGAGGCAGGACTTTCCTATTTCGGACTTACCTCAGGTGAGATCCAGTACATCACTCCCATAAGGTCCATAGCACCGGAGCGCGTTTACTGGGATGACAGGACTGCCCAGTCTGCGATCTTAGGTGCGGTTATACTGGGTGTGGTTTCCCTTTTAGGATATCTTTTCGGATATGTGCTTAATGAAACGATCTGCGTTCAGTCGGATCTTGAGAAGCGTTTCCCCATAAGGGCACTTGGTATAATGACCAGATCACAGAAGGGACTTCAGCCATACAATCAGGAGCTTAAGGCTAATCTTTTATACCTTCTTTCAGAGCATAAAACCCTTATCTTTATAGATATAGATGATCATGCCGCCCTTCGTGCCCAGGACCTTGAGAGGATCCTTAACTGGAACGAGGGAGGAGAACTTCTTAATGGAGACGAGGTAGGCGGAAATCTGGTATGGCACATTAAAGATACCGACGATGATGACTGGTTCGGAGACGAGGGCGAGAAGGAATGGAAGATATTCCCCTTCAATTCTTCTTCTCTTACTGCGAAGGAATGCGAGTTTATCCGTAACAATCAGGGCGTTATCCTGCTTGTTCCCTTCGGAGTTAACAACGCTTCGCGTAAGACGGAGCGGGTATTGAGCCTTCTTAAGAATCAGGACTGCAACGTATACGGAGCAGTTATTTCAGAGGCAGACGAAAGCTACCTTAACAGGTACTTCGCTTAAGGAGCCTTAGTAAAAATATGGATTTTCAGGTACTTATTTCAGCGGTAGGCAAAGATAAAGATTCGCTTTTAAAATCCCTTAAGCTTTCAAGCGACGGGGTGATAGTGAACCAGTGTGAGGAAAATTCTGAGGAGACCTTTGAATATAACGGGCACAGGATCACGTGGATAAACCGGGCAGAAAGAGGCGTGGGCCTTAGCAGAAACACGGCACTTAAAGCATCCGGTGCGGACATATGTCTTTTCGGGGATGAGGACCTTAATTATTACGAAGGCTATAAGGAAAAGGTCCTTAATGCTTTTAATAAATTTCCCGATGCCTCGGTCATTACCTTCAATTTCGAGGTGGATGAAAGGCGAAGGACTTATTTTAACGAAGACATACACGAAATTAAGTGGAATAACTACGGCCGCTATCCGGCCTATGCCATCGCAGTTAGGCGTAAAGATATAGTTAACAATAACATGCGTTATTCGACTCTTTTCGGAGGCGGTGCCAAGTACAGCAACGGAGAAGACTCTCTCTTTCTCCATGACTGCTTAAAGGCGGGACTTAAGATGATGGCAGTAACGGATGTTTTAGGAAGAGAGGAATACCGTGAGTCCACCTGGTTTAAGGGCTATACTGATAAATTCTTCTTTGACAGGGGAGTGCTCTATCATTTTCTTTACGGCAGGATGGCTTCGATATTAGGCTTTAGGTTTTTATTTAAAAACAGAAAGACCATGTGCGCCGAAACAGGCCTTTTTAAGGCCTTCGGACTTCTAAGGAACGGAATTAACGAGGGAAAGACACTATGATCCTTTACACAGGTGTTGCAACAGTCACCGTACTGCTTGCATTCCTTGTTGACAATAAGACACCGGTCAAACAGTATGGCTTCAGCAGACAGCAGGTACTTAATATGCTGAGTCTGCTGTCTGTTTTTTTGATACTGTTTGCCGTATCTGCATTAAGGGTTAATGTGGGAAATGACTACGCCAAGTATGTTGAGTTTTTCCATCTTAACAGATGCAGACTTGATACTGATTCTGCGGTTGTACCCACAGAGGCAGGCTTTAATATCCTTTGTATCGCAATATACCTTCTTTCAGGAAGGACCGAGAACTATCTTCTGATGTTTGCGGTGTTTGCCTTCGCAACCATATTTTTCTTCATGAAGGCGATCTATGAGCAGGCCGATTCCTTCGGCATGAGCTTTTTGATGTTCATGTGTCTGGGATATTATTTCCAGTCCTTTAGTACAGTCAGATATTATTTTGCACTGGCCCTTGCAGTATATGCGATCCCCTTTGTCCTTCGGAGAGAATGGGCGAAATTTATCCTGATCGCGATCTTCGGAGCGTTTTTCCATAAGTCGATGCTTGTGATCATACCTCTATATTTCCTTGCGCAGTGGGCCTGGAAAAAATGGCAGATCGCAATAGCGGCAGTCTTTTGCGGAAGCCTGGTGGTATTTAAGGATTTTTATCTTGCGCTTTTCCTTAAGCTCTATCCCACCTATGAGGAGACAGAATATCTTTCTGCGGGCACCAGCTTCATAAATATATTGCGTTGCGGAGTGATTCTGGTATTTTCGCTTATCATGTATAAAAGGTTAATCGCAGGAGACAGGAAAATGTCCTTTTACTTTTACTGTAACCTGGGAGCCCTTGCTGTTTACTGCTGCTGCTTTTATATTCCGGCCATATCAAGACTTGGATATTACCTTAATATAACCCATATATTTTTCCTGCCCGCCCTTATTGAGGGAGTTTCCAACGAAAAGTTTAAAAAGCTTTTGAAGGCAGGAATGATACTTGCCCTTATACTTTACTTTGCGGTATTCATTCTGATGAAAGCGGAAAGCAACGGCCTAAGGATACTTCCCTATCAGACCTTTCTCTTTCATGATATGGTGGATATCCTTTCGGATGTTACTTAAGGAGGAAGAATGCTTTTTTCAATCATTGTTGTATCCCTTAATCCGGGAGAAAAGCTCGCCCTCACATTAAAAAGCATCGCTCGTCAGACCTTTAAGGATTACGAGGTCATAATAAAGGACGGCTTATCAACGGATGGATCCCTTAAAAAGATATCCGATATTGCCCTTTCTGACTTAAAGATATTTAAGGAAAAGGACAGCGGCATATACGATGCCATGAACCAGGGTTTTTCCCATTCCGAAGGGGATTACATATATTACCTTAACTGCGGAGATTATTTTGCTTCCGATGACGTACTTGATGCCATTGCATCAAAGATAAAAGCGCCTTCCGGGAAGGCGAAAGATGAGAAGCCCAGGATTATCTATGGCAATATCTTTGAAAGGACAACTAAGACCCATGTAACCTCCAATCCAAAGATAGACGGCTTTGCCTGCTACAGGAATGTTCCCTGCCACCAGGCATGCTTCTATGAAAGAAGCCTTATAAAATCCCATCCCTTTGACACATCCTATAAGGTAAGGGCAGATTACGAGCAGTTCCTCTGGTGCTATTACAGGGCCGGCGCATCAATGATATATTTGGACAAAAATATAGCAGACTACGAGGGCGACGGTTATTCCGAAAGCGCAAAGGGACTTAAGATATCAAATGAAGAGCATCAGAAGATAACGGCTTTATATATGTCGAAGTCCGAGATCATAAAATATAAGACAATTCTTAATATAACCCTGGTGCCATTAAGAAGGGCCATGGCCAAAAATAAAAAGACTGCGGCACTTTATAATACCTTAAAGGGATTTTTATACCGCAGCAATAAATAAAATAGAATTAAAAAGAATCTAAATATGAAAATACTCTGGGTCGTCAACATCATGCTTCCCGAAATAGCTTCATCCCTTAACAGGGAATCCTCAGTAAGAGAGGGCTGGCTTACGGGAATACTTAATGAGATGGACGTTAACTCAACTGAATATGAACTTGCGATCGCCTATCCAACCAAGGATACGACTGTTAAGGAAAGCACGATAAGAAATAATATCAGGTGTTATCCTTTCTATGAGGACCTTGATCATCCTGAACTTTATGATGACAGGATAGAGACTCCTGCTAAAAGGATAATTGATAAGGAAAAGCCCGATATAGTGCATATTTACGGAACTGAATTTCCTCATGCATTAAGCTTCATAAGAGCCTTTAATGATCCCAAACATACCATCATCACGATCCAGGGAGTCTGCAGCAGGATAGCGAAGGACTATATGGCACTTCTTCCGAAGAAGGTGATTAATTCCGTTACCTTCAGGGACATAATCCGCAGGGACACCCTTAAAATGCAGATGCGTAAATTCGAGATAAGGGGCTTTAATGAAACCTGTGCCATTGAAGAGAGCGGAAATGTAATAGGCAGAACGTTTTTTGATAAGCGCGCAGTCTGCAGGATAAACGGAAAGGTCAATTACTTTAAGGTTAATGAGACCATGCGAAGATCCTTCTATGAAGGAAGATGGAAAAATGAAAATGCCCTTCCACACAGTATATTTATAGGGCAGGGAGACTATCCGATAAAGGGCCTTCACTTCCTTCTTGAGGCGGCAGGGGAGCTTCTTTCAGATTACCCCGACCTTACCATAAGAATAGCCGGAAACAGCATAATAAGGCATGACACCTTTAAGGATAAGTTAAAGACTCCCGCCTACGGAAAGTATCTAAGGGAACTTATTTCAAGATATGGTCTGGAGGATCATATTAAAGTCCTTGGAACCATATCCGAAAAAGAGATAAAGGATGAATATTTAAAGGCGGCACTTTTCGTATGTGCTTCTTATGTTGAGAATTCCCCTAACACTCTTGCGGAGGCCATGCTTTTGGGAACTCCCGTTGTCACCTCTGATGCAGGGGGTATCACAGACATGATCTCTTATAATGAGGGATTTATCTTTAGGCGCGGTGACGTTTTAGAACTTAAGGAAGCCATTAATATGGTATTTCGCATGGAGGATCGTAATGATCCCGAGCTTATAAATATATGCAATAGGGAAGCTACGAGGGCTTCCTTGGAATTTAACGGCAAAAGCAATTATAATGACCTTTTGGATGTTTACCGAAAGGTTATGGCGTAGGACCACTTACTATGAAGGTAGTATTTATTTCCAACTACATAAATCACCACCAGAAGCCCTTCTGTGATGCCATGTATTCCCATTTGGGTGAGGACTTTGTATTTATACAGTCAGAGCCCATGGAAGAAGAAAGGGTCAATATGGGCTGGGATACTTCTCTTACGGAGCTTCCATATGTGAAGCTTCTCTATGAGTGCGAGGAGGAGTGCCATAAGCTCATAATGGATGCCGATGCCCTGCTTGCAGGCTGGACCCAGAGGACAGACCTTATCAAGGAACGTCTGCGTGATTCCAAGCTTACCATCAGGATATTTGAAAGGATATACAGAGAGGGCCAGTGGAAGGCAATTTCTCCCAAAGGTCTTATCTCCAAATATAAAGAGCACATCAGATTCCGTAAGGGACCGGCATATCTTCTTTGCTGCGGAGCTTACGTTGCTTCTGATTTTAATCTTATTAAGGCTTATCCCGACAAGATGTACAAGTTCGGATATTTCCCTGAGACAAGGAGATACGATCTTGATAAGCTTTTCAGACTTAAGGATTCAAGCGGTGTAATAGAGATAATATTTGCGGGACGTTTCCTTAAGCTTAAGCATCCGGAGTATCTTATATGGCTTGCTCGTGATCTTGTTGCCGAAAAAGAAAAGAGAGAATCCAGGGGAGAGCCTCCCCTTCCTGATTTTAGGATACACATGGTGGGAGACGGTGAACTTGAGCATCCCATGCGTACCATGGTAACCAACTACGGACTTCTTGACAGGGTGAACTTTTACGGATTCCTTAAGCCGGATCAGGTGAGAGCCCTTATGGAAAGATGTCATATCCATGTATTTCCCTCTGACAATCTGGAGGGCTGGGGAGCAGTTGTAAATGAGGCTATGAACAGCGCCTGCGCAGTTGTTGCTTCATCTGAAGCAGGAGCAGTTCCCTTCCTTATAAGGCACTGGGATAACGGCGTTGCCTTCAGAGGTGGAGATTACGAGGCACTTAAGAATTCTGTTATTTATCTTATGACCCATGCAAGGGAAAGAGAGGAAATAGCGACCAGGGCCTACAGGACCATAACCGAGGAATGGAATGCGGACAATGCCGCACAGACCCTTATATATCTCACGGAAGGCTGGATGGAAGGACTTGATCATCCTCCCATTGACGGGCCTCTTTCCAGAGCACCGGTCATCATGCCGGCTAATATGTTTGCCTACATGGAAAAGAACGGACGCAATCGCGGAATGTAAATATGGAACAGGAAAGAATGATACTTATCTCGGTGATCGTACCGGCATATAATGCCATGGATTGCCTGGAGAAGTGCATATTATCAATTGAAAAACAGACCTACAGAAACCTGGAGATTATAATCGTTGATGACGGATCCACGGATAATACCGGAGCGCTTGCCGAAAAACTCGCCCTTATGGATAAGAGGATAAAGGTGATCCACAAGGAAAATGGAGGCTCATCAAGCGCAAGGAACCGGGGACTTGATATCGCGCACGGTGACTATATAGGCTTCGTTGATGCAGATGACTACATAGAACCTGAAATGTACGAAAGAATGCTCCTTGCGGCGATAGAGGGAAGGATGACAATGGTCCAGACCTCCAGGGATGAGATCAATCCCGACGGCTCGAAGCGCCCGGATGTGTGCACACCACCTGAAAGCGTAGAGGTGGTTAAAACACATAAGATGATGAGGGAACTTCTGATGCACAGAGGAGACTGCTCCTTCTGTACGAAACTCACACATGCATCTCTTTTTAAAGATATGCATTTCCCTGAGGGAGAGCTTAACGAGGACTTTAATCTCCTGGTGCGGATGCTTAAAAATTCCACATCACTTGCGATCCTCCCCTGGCAGGATTATCACGTATATTACCGAATGTGTTCCAATTCGAGAACCACGGATGAGAATGTTTTCCCCACTGTGTATAAGGATATAGTGGTTAACGCAGACAGGGTAACTGAGATAGTTAAGGAGGATTATCCGGAGCTTCAGGAGGAGGCAGAGAGATTTTCTTTTTACCAGAGACTTGACTATATGCTCCACATTCCCATCCCAATGATGGTCTCAAGCGACGAGTTCTATGTTTCGGTTAAGACCTATCTTCGAAAGAACAAGTGGAAGGCACTTTCGAACCAATATCTTACTAAGAAAAATAAGCAGTATATCTTTATCCTGGGAACATGTCCCAAGCTTGCAAGAAAGATACACCGCATGAAGATGAAAGGAAATAATAAAGATGCAGAATAAGGAAAAGTACTATATCACAACGGCCATTGCCTATACCTCAGGCAAGCCCCATATCGGAAATAACTACGAGGTAGTTCTTGCCGACAGTATCGCCAGATTCAAAAGAAAGATGGGATATGATGTGTTTTTCCAGACAGGAACCGATGAGCATGGTCAGAAGATCGAACTTAAGGCTCAGGATGCCGGAGTTACTCCCAAGGAATTCGTTGATGGTGTTGCAGGCACGATAAGGGAACTTTGCGACAAGTTAAATGTTTCTTACGACAAATTCATAAGAACAACAGATACCGATCACGAGAAGCAGGTTCAGAAGATATTCAAGAAGATGTATGACAAGGGGGATATCTACAAGGGCGCCTACGAAGGAATGTACTGTACTCCCTGTGAGTCCTTCTGGACAGAGTCGCAGCTTGTAGACGGCAAGTGTCCCGACTGCGGAAGAGAGGTTAAGCCCGCAAAGGAGGAGGCATACTTCTTCAAGATGAGTAAGTACGCTGACAGGCTTATCGACTATATAAACACTCATCCTGATTTCATTCAGCCGGTGTCACGTAAGAATGAGATGATGAACAATTTCCTTCTTCCCGGACTTCAGGATCTTTGCGTATCAAGAACCTCCTTCAAGTGGGGAATTCCCGTTGATTTCGATCCCGGCCATGTTGTTTATGTGTGGCTTGATGCCCTTACCAACTATATAACCGGTATTGGCTATGACGCAGACGGTAACAGCTCTGAGCAGTATAAGAAGCTCTGGCCTGCAGACCTTCATCTTATCGGTAAAGATATAATAAGATTCCATACCATTTACTGGCCCATATTCCTTATGTCTTTGGAGGAACCCCTTCCCAAGCAGGTATTCGGCCATCCCTGGCTTCTTATGAACAATGACAAGATGAGTAAGTCCCGTGGAAATGTTATTTATTCCGACGACCTCATCGATTTCTTCGGAGTTGATGCAGTACGTTATTACATGATCCATGAAATGCCCTTCGAGAACGATGGAAATGCAACCTGGCAGCTTATCGCGGAGCGCTTCAATTCTGACCTTGCTAACACATTAGGTAATCTCGTTAACAGAACAGTAGCCATGTCCAATAAGTACTTCGGAGGAATAGTTTGTGACAAGGGTGTCACAAATCCTGTGGATGATGACTTAAAATCAGTTGTAAGCGGCGCATATGACAAGGTTGTTTCGAAGATGGATGAGCTTCGTATCGCAGATGCGGTTACTGAGATCTTCAATGTGTTTAAGCGCTGCAACAAATATATAGACGAGACAGAGCCCTGGGTTCTTGCAAAAGACGAGGCTTCAAAGGACAGATTAGCAACAGTTCTTTATAATCTCGTTGAAGGAATTTTAATAGGAGCTTCCTTACTTGAGCCCTATATGCCCGAAACAGCTTCGAAGATAGCTTCACAGCTTAATACCGAATTAAGGGATTTTGATACTCTTTCAACCTTCGGTCTTTACCCTTCAGGCAACAAGGTAACGGATACTCCCGAGGCCCTCTTTAAGAGACTTGACATGGCTGAGGTTGACAAGCGTGAAGAGGAATTAAGAGAAGCAATGATAAAGGCAGCAGCTGCATCAGACACTGAGGCTTCCGCAGAGGATGAAGAGGGAATAGACATTGAGCCCAAGGATGAGATAACCTATGATGATTTTGCCCGCCTTCAGTTCCAGGTTGGAACCATCATCAAATGTGAAGAGGTACCAAAGTCCAAAAAATTACTCTGCTCGCAGGTTAAGATTGGCTCATCCGTAAAGCAGATAGTTTCAGGCATTAAGCAGCACTATTCCGCAGAGGAAATGGTAGGAAAGAAGGTAATGGTTTTAGTTAACCTTAAACCTGCAGTGCTTGCAGGAGTTAAATCAGAGGGAATGCTTCTTTGCGCTGAGGATGCAGAGGGTAATTTGGCACTTATGACACCCGAGAAGGAAATGCCTTCCGGAGCAGAGATTTGTTAGGAGGTTATTTATGCAGAAGAAAGAGATAATATTTGATTCCCGCGATGGCGAAACAAAGATACATGCAATAAGATGGATCCCTGACGGAGAGGTTAAGGGAGTTATCCAGATAATCCACGGAATGGCAGAGCATATCGGAAGATACGAGCATGTTGCCAAGTTCTTCACTGACAGAGGCTTCGTGGTTACCGGAGATGATCATTTAGGTCATGGACAGACAGCTGTTTCATCAAATGGCGTATTCGGATATTTTTGCAAGCAGGATCCCGCAACTGTAGTAGTAAGGGATGTTCATCGTCTTAAAAAGCTTACCGAGAAGGACTATCCCGGAGTTCCCTACTTCATCTGGGGACACAGCATGGGATCTTTCATCCTTCGTAACTATATGTTTAAGTACGGCAGCGGAATAAAGGGCGCCATAGTCTGTGGAACAGGTTCACAGCCGAAGGCAGTTGTTAAATTCGGACTCTTCCTTTCTAACCTGCAGGCACTTTTCCTTGGTGATAAACATATAGCTACCATGATAAATGCCATCGCCTTCGGAGATCCCAAGAAGGCCGAGCCCGGACATGTGAATGACTGGCTCTGTACCGATCCCGAGGAAGTTAAAAAATACGATGCAGATCCCTGGTGTGGAAACACCTTTACGGTTAATGGTTTTAAGACTCTCTTTACTCTCATAGACAGACTTAACACCAAGTCAAATGTCCTTAAAATGCCTAAAGAGCTTCCCGTATTCATAATCTCGGGAAGTGAGGATACCGTTGGAGACTGCGGCCCCGGAGTTAAGAAGGTAAAGGATGAATACGACAGCATCGGCATGAAGGATGTCACCATGAAACTCTATGAAGGATATCGACATGAGATCATGAATGAGCCCATCAGGGAAGAAGTATTTAACGATATCCTTGACTGGGTAACTAAGAGGATGAATGCTTAATCTATGCGTAAAGCAGGAAAATTTTTATTAACACTTATACTTTTTGCCCTGGGGGTATGTCTAATAGCCTTCGTTATGATGGTGGGAAAAACATATTCCGTTAAGAAGGACTCGCAGAATGTGAGCCTTTCTGAGGCAGCCTCCGAAACAGCCGAGGCCGTTAAGAAGCTTTCCGTTAATGCGGATGCAGACACTGTTTCCGGGATAATGGAATATATCAAAGGAAAATCCGACGACGGATCTCTTTCCACTAAAGAGGGTGTCAAGGCGGCCATAAAAGAAGGGGCTGAAAACTATAACGTTGAGATACCGGATTCCACTGTTGAAGAAATAAGCGATGCAGTTTCAACGCTTGAGTCCCTGGGATTTTCAACGGACAGCCTGGTTGATGCAACTGAAGGCGTATATGAGAAATACGGTGTGGATTTCATGGACCATATGGAGGAGGCATTCGTTGAAGCAGCCAAAGATACTGCTGCAAGCACTGCCGAAAACATATGGGGAAGTGTTGAAGATACAATTAGCGGTATTTTCAGCTCCAAATCCGAATAAGGTTTCCTATTAGGTTGTTACTTGATTTTTTCAGTGTTATAATATAGGGGCGTGTTTTTTCGTAAAGATATGTACGATTTGAACGAAATAGATATCAGGTTTATAGATTCAGAGGATTGGGAAAGGGCTATGTCTCTTTCCTATGAGACGTTTCTTAGATTTGATGCTTCAGAGTTTACGGAAGAAGGAATTGCCAATTTCAGGGATTTTGTTTCGGATAATTTCCTTAAGAGATTATTTGAAAACGGTTCATATCAGGTCATCGGGGCCTATTATCGGGGCAGGATGATCGGAGTGATATCCCTTAAGGACGGAAGCCACATTTCACTTCTTTTTGTTAATGAAGATTTCCAGAAGATCGGAGTCGGAAGGGCACTTGTTCTTTCACTTGCGGATTATGCGAAGCTTAAGCTCCACACTAATGAGCTTTCGGTTAATGCTTCTCCCTATGCAACTGAATTTTATCATAAGGTGGGATTTACCGATGTTGGCCCTATGGTCAATACAAGCGGGATATCCTATACACCTATGAAATATATAATCTGAGGTATTTATGTCTGGTTTTTTTAACATCGAGAGTCCCTTTATTCAGGGCCTTAATAAGATTGCTGATCTTATAATACTTAACCTTCTTGCACTTATATGCTGCTTGCCTGTTATCACGGTAGGTGCTTCCATCACCGCACTTCACTATATGTGCCTTAAGATAGTAAGAGACGAAGAAACTTATGTTGTTAAGGGCTTTTTTAAGTCTTTTAAACAGAATTTCCTGCAGGCTACGATCATCTGGATTATAGAGCTTCTCATAGCTTTGCTTCTCCTGCTTGACTTGAGGATACTTATGAACAGCGGAATTCAGTTCCCTACCTGGCTTCCTATAGCACTTCTTGCAGTTGCAGGAATTGTTTTTATGCTTGGACTTCATGTATTTCCGCTTCTTGCGAAATTTGATAATACTGTTTTTGTTACCATTAAGAACAGTATCCTTGTGGGAATCCTTACATTCCCCAAGACCATCCTTATGACGCTTATTTGTCTTGTGCCAGTGGCACTTGTATATTTCTTTGACACACAGGCATTTCCGATCATAATCCTTATTGGCGTTTCCGGGCCTGCATTTCTTTGTGCTCTCTTATATAATAAGACCTTCAAGAAATTCGAGCCTCAGGATGAAAATGCCAATCCGGATGACTGGTATGTGGAGCCTGTTGAAGGATCAGAGGGCGAAACAGTAGAAACAGGTGACGTTGTTTCTGCAATAGAAGGAGACGTTTCTGAAACTGCAGAGCCTGTTAAGGCACCTGACACTCAAGATCCCTGGGCTAAGCTTTCCGAAGAAGTAGCAAACGACAGGGCAAACGAAACCGAAGAATAGAAAATAATTTAACTGGAGAAATATAATGAAAGACGCCGTTAAGGGCTTCCTTCTACAATGGGTTCTCCCGACTGTTATATTCATCATTGTACTTATATTCACATATGGTGTTTTTACAGCCAATATTAAAGAAGAAACCGTAGGAAACTACGAGAATGATATCATTACCGCGACCGTTGAGGATGCTACTGAGATAAGCAGTTCCCTTATTCAGGTCGAGGCTGTATGCGAGGCTATGATAGATGTTATCACTACCAATAACCTTGCGGGTCTGGGCGCAACTGATGTACTTAAGCCTCTGGTTGACTGCTCCGATGCCTATATGGCTGTCTATATGGATGGTGTCGGCAAGGCCACGAGACATACCGGACAGACTGTTAATATCAAGAATCTTCCTTACTTTGACGTGATAAGTTCCCTTCCGGACAAGGGAATCGCATATGTTTATGATGATGGCATCGAAGGCAGAACTGCCATGGTCATCAAGATGAAGATAGGCGGAGAGGCTAATAAATATATCCTTCTTTATTATCCTGTTGATTCCGAGAATCTTAAGAGCATTGTTGAAGTGGGAAAGAATTCAGATTCTCCTGCAATGTGCACCGTGATCGATGAAGAGGGAAATATATTTGCATCAGTACCTGCCACAGAGGGCTTCGAGCCACTTAGCGATTACTGGACGGATATCAGCAATGGCAACAATGCTTCAACCATCAAGCGTGCGAAGACCAAGGCTATGTCAAAAGTTAACGGCTCCTTTGAGGCAAATGTTGGGGGAAAGACATATCTTATAGCCTTTACCACGATTCCGGATACATCTTTAGTGCTTCTTACATACTATGATAAGGAGAATGTTAGCAGAGCTGAAAGCGAACAGCTTGCCGCATCAAAAAAACGTCTTGGAATAAGCGGACTTATAATCGGTATATTCATCCTTACGATCACTATCATCAATGTGGCGAGACTTTATGCCCGCAACAGAAATGATGATGAACTTAAGGATAAGGCGGATAAGGATCTTTTGACAGGTCTTAAGAACAAGACTGCCACAGAGCGTGAGATCAAGGAATACATGGCTCAGCACCCGGATACGATAGGCGCTATGTTCCTTATAGATATTGATAACTTTAAGAAGATCAATGATACCATGGGTCATGCTTTCGGTGATGAGGTATTAAGAGAACTGGGACGTAATATCGGTATTAACTTCAGAGTTTCCGATATCATCGGACGTACAGGCGGTGATGAGTTCATGATCTTCCTTAAGAACCTTAAAGAGGATGCCAATACCTTAAGAGAGGCCCAGAAGCTTATATATTTCTTCAGACATTTCCAGGTTGGAGACTATGTTAAGTATTCCGTTACTGCAAGTATAGGCGCTGCGGTATTCCCGGATCACGGAACTGACTTTGAAACGTTGTATAAGGCAGCCGATGCTGCAGTATATAAGTCAAAGAAGCGAGGCAAGAATCAGCTTTCCTTCTATGATGACAGAGACAGAACTCCCGAGGAAGTTGCATACGCAGATTCACATCTTATCGACATAGAGCGTAAGGAAGAATCAACACCTATTGAGAACTAAACGGGCTATAGACAATTTGCACATCAGAAAATAATATTTTTGTACAATTTGCTTTTAAGAGTTTTGGACAACGTTTTCCGATGGCAATTTAAACAATTTAAAAAAGTAATATTTGTGAAATAGTGGCATAGTAGATGCCACTATTTTTTTGTATACTATTCATTGTTGAAAGCTATTATCTAAAGGAGGAAAATTTCAATGGCTAGTTTATCTTTAAAGAACATCTGCAAGGTATATCCTAACGGTTTCGAAGCTGTTAAGGATTTCAACCTTGAGATTCAGGATCAGGAGTTCATTATCTTCGTTGGTCCTTCAGGTTGTGGTAAGTCTACAACACTTAGAATGATTGCAGGTCTGGAGGATATATCTTCCGGCGAGCTCAAGATCGGTGACAGAGTAGTTAACGATGTAGAGCCTAAGGACAGAGATATCGCAATGGTATTCCAGAACTACGCTCTGTACCCTCACATGTCAGTATATGACAACATGGCATTCGGACTTAAGTTACGTAAGGTTCCTAAGGACGAGATCGACAAGATGGTTAAGGAAGCAGCTAAGATCCTTGACTTAACAGCATTATTAGACCGTAAGCCTAAGGCTCTTTCAGGTGGTCAGAGACAGAGAGTTGCAATGGGACGTGCTATCGTTCGTAATCCTAAGGTATTCCTTATGGATGAGCCTCTTTCAAACCTCGATGCTAAGCTCCGTGTACAGATGAGAATTGAGATCGCTAAGTTACACCAGAGATTAGGTACAACCATCATCTACGTTACACATGACCAGACAGAGGCTATGACTCTTGGTGATCGTATCGTAGTTATGAAGGATGGTGTTGTTCAGCAGGTTGATACACCTCAGAACTTATATGAGAAGCCCGCTAACTTATTCGTTGCAGGATTCATGGGATCTCCTCAGATGAACTTCCTTGATGCTGTAGTTGAAGGCGAAGGCGAGAACGTTTCTCTTAAGGTTGCAGGCAAGAGCATTCCTCTTCCTCCCGCAAAGGCTAAGAAGCTTTCTGAGGGCGGCTATGTAGGAAAGACAGTTACATTCGGTATCCGTCCTGAGGATGTTTACGATTCAGAGATGTTCATCGAGACAGCTAAGTGCGTATTCGAGTCTCAGATCAAGGTTTACGAGTTACTTGGTGCAGAAGTTTACCTTTACTTCGATCTTGCTGAGTTCCCTATCACAGCTCGTGTAGATTCTCGTACAACAGCTCGTCCCGGCGATGTTGTTAAGTTTGCTTTCGATGTTGAGAAGATCCACGTATTCGATAAGGAAACAGAAATGGTTATTACTAACTAGTCATTGGTCATTATTATATGATTGCAGGGAGCGCTTCTTTGGAAGCGCTCCTTTTTTGTTATAAAAGCTCAAAATGTGGTAAAATATAGCGTAGGGTTAATGATTCAAATGTATTGGAGAAAAATATGTTACTTACACAGATAATTAAGAACTGTCTTGAGAATCTTCATTTAATAACCAAGGTGGATCTGGGAGCATATGACGGAGACGGCTATGAGGTATATTCTTCATCCGGTCCTGATCCTAAAAGAAGCGAGATAGTATCAAGTTTCATAAGCTCACCTGCAGATTCCCAGGTTGTGGGAAATTCCCATCTTTTGAAGCTTTATGATGATGAAGAACTTGCCTATGTGATAGTTGCAACAGGCGAAGAAGAACTGTCCTATATGGTTGCAAAGATTGCAAACAGCCAGCTTAAGACAATCCTTCAGGCCTATAAGGAACGTTTCGACAGGAATAATTTCATCCAGAATCTTCTGATGGATAATATGCTTCTTGTGGATGTTTACAACCGGGCAAAGAAGCTCCATATCGAGACCAATGTTCCCCGTGTTGCCTACATAGTCGAAGCAGGTGGTGAGACTGACTCAGCAGTCAGCGAGCTTTTACGCAATATGTTTACCGTTCAGAACGGAGACTTCGTAACTGAGATAGATGAAAATAATGTCATTGTGGTTAAGGCTCTTTCAGAGGAGGATGATGACGAAAGCATAAATATGATCGCACAGTCTATAGTGGACACGGTAAGCGCAGAGGCAATGGTAAGCGTACGCGTCGGCTATGGAACAGTGGTCTCCGAGATTAAGGACGTTTCCAAGTCATATAAGGAAGCCATGATGGCAGTTGATGTAGGAAAGATATTCTATGCTGACAAGAACGTCAATTCATATAACAGCCTGGGTATAGGAAGACTTATTTATCAGCTTCCTCCTAACCTCTGTCAGATGTTTATTGAGGAAATATTCGGGGAGAACGATCCTGCGACCTTCGATGATGAGATAGTTACCACTGTCTATAAATTTTTTGAAAATTCTCTTAATGTATCGGAGACTTCGAGACAGCTTTTCATTCACAGAAACACTCTCGTTTACAGGGTTGAAAAGCTTAAGAGCCTGACAGGACTTGATGTCAGGGTATTTGATGATGCGCTTACCTTCATGATAGCCATGATGGTATATAAGTATGTTAAGTATCTTAATAATAGCGAAGAATAACCCTCTACTTTCAAGGGAAACGTCACGCGTTACCGGAACAGTTAGCTACTACCAGGAACCCCTACATCACATGTGCATTCCCTCTTAGTGCTGCTTCGTTCCCGACCTGACACGGTTCGTGGGCGCTCATTGCGCAGGACCCAGTGATCAACACCACTTGCGCCGGGCAGCCATGACATCTCCCTTCAAAATAAAGGGTCATTTGCCAAACGAGTATAAAATAAACCGAAGGATTTGTCAATTGCTTATACTTGGCCTTACTAAAACAACTTTACTTGATTATCCGCAGCATGTGGCAGCCACCGTATTTACTGGTGGCTGTAATTTTAGGTGTCCCTATTGCCATAACGGCGAGTTTGTTCTTAACCCTGCATCGGAACCTAAGATAGAAGAAGATGAGGTTTTTAATCACCTTACTAAGAGACAGAATATCCTTGAAGGAGTCTGCATCACGGGAGGAGAACCTACGATCCATGCGGATCTCCCTCTTTTTATTAAAAAGATAAAGGATATGGGGTATTTAATTAAACTTGATACCAACGGAACGAATCCTAAGATGCTCAAGGAACTTATTGAGGATAAATATATAGATTATGTGGCAATGGACCTTAAGAATTCATTCGAAAAATATCCTGAGACCACGGGATGCTCAGATAAAATGCTTGAAAAGGTAAAGGAATCTGTTTCGATACTTCTTTCAGGGGCGGTCGACCATGAGTTTAGGACAACCATCATGAAGGAACTCCATTCCGAGGATGATATTAAGGAAATGTGCAGAGTACTTAAGGGCGAAAAAAGATATTACCTTCAGGGCTACATTGAATCGGATAACGTGATCGAAAAGAGATTCACCGCATATACCCGAAAAGAACTTGAGGAAATGACGAATCGTATTAAAGGATCGGACGAAGGATTTCCGCCCATGGAACTCAGAGGCATCGACTGATGAAGAAGCTTACCGAAGATGAAAAATATATGAAAAAGGCCCTGAATGAGGCTATGAAGGCATATGAACTGGGAGAGGTGCCAATAGGTTGCGTCATAGTATATGAGGGAAAGATAATAGGCAGAGGCTATAATCGCAGGAATACTGACAAAAACACCCTTTCCCATGCTGAGATCACGGCGATCAATAAAGCCAGTAAAAAGATGGGTGACTGGCGGCTTGAGGGCTGTACCTTATATGTGACACTTGAGCCTTGCCAGATGTGTTCAGGCGCCATAGTGCAGGCAAGAATCGATCGTGTGGTCATAGGTGCGATGAACCCAAAGGCAGGATGCGCCGGATCTATACTTAATATCCTTAATATGCCTGAGTTTAATCATCAGGTGCCATTTGAAACAGGAGTGCTTGTTGAAGAGTCCGAGGCTTTATTAAAGAAATTTTTTAAGGAACTAAGGATGCGCAATAAGGCAGAGAAAAAGGCGCTTACAAATTCATAGCCTTGAAGGGTTTATGATGTTATAATTATGTAGTGATCGTGGGATGATCCATTATATGTTTGCAAACAAGGAGGGTTTACGATGAAGAGAATAGGTATGCTTACATCAGGAGGCGACTGTCAGGCACTTAATGCTGCAATGCGCGGAGTTGTTAAGTCGCTTACCAACAGTAAGGAGGACGTTGAAATATATGGATTCCTTGAAGGCTATAAAGGTCTTATATACGGTAATTTCAAGATGCTTACTGGATCTGATTTTTCAGGTATCCTTACGAAGGGCGGAACGATCTTAGGTTCATCAAGAACACCCTTTAAGACTATTCAGGATCCTGATGAGAACGGTCTTGATAAGGTTGAGGCTATGAAGCAGAATTATTACAAGCTTCGCCTTGATGTGCTGGTTATCTTAGGTGGTAACGGCACACATAAGACAGCTAACCTTTTAAGACAGGAAGGCCTTAATATCATCACATTACCTAAGACCATAGATAATGATCTCTGGGGCACTGATATGACCTTCGGTTTCCAGTCAGCTGTTAATATCGCAACCGACTGTATCGACTGTATCCATACAACTGCTGCTTCACACGGCAGAATATTCATAGTTGAGGTTATGGGACACAAGGTAGGTTATCTTACACTTAATGCCGGAATGGCAGGTGGTGCAGATATCATACTTATCCCTGAGATACCCTATGATATTGATAAGATAATAGAGGCTATTGATAAGCGTCATGCAAACGGATCTAAGTTCACAATCATAGCAGTTGCAGAGGGTGCTATTTCCAAGGAGAACGCAGCCCTTTCAAAGAAGGAATTAAAGAAAAAGATGGAGAATTACAAGTATCCTTCTGTTTCTTATGAGATAGCGGCCCAGATTCAGGAGCGTACAGGCCAGGAGGTCAGAGTTACGGTTCCCGGACACACACAGAGAGGTGGCTCTCCCTGTCCTTATGACAGAGTATTTGCAAGCCGTTTAGGCGCCGAGGCAGGTGAACTCATTCTTAAGGGTGAGTACGGATTCATGGTAGGATATAAGAACCGTGAGATAGTTAAGGTTCCCCTTGAAGACGTTGCCGGTAAACTTAAGATGCTTGAGCCCGATGCTTCTATCATTAAGGAAGCTAAGTTACTTGGAATAAGCTTCGGAGACTAGGATGTCATATACAGCACTGTATCGAAAATTCCGTCCGAAGACCTTCGATGAGGTCAAGGGACAGGACCATATTGTTACAGCTTTAAAGAATCAGGTTATAAACGGAAGAACTTCACATGCTTACCTGTTCTGCGGTACACGCGGAACAGGTAAGACTTCGATAGCGAAGATACTTGCCCGTGCAGTTAACTGTGAGAACCCGAAGGATGGAAGTCCCTGTGGAGAATGTGCCCTGTGCAGATCTATTGCAGAGGGTTCTTCTATGAATGTGATAGAGATCGATGCAGCCTCCAATAACAGCGTCGATGATGTACGTCAGATCGTTGAGGAGGTCACCTACTCACCTGCAACCGGCAAATATAAGGTCTATATAATCGACGAGGTCCATATGCTTTCCATATCGGCCTTCAATGCTTTACTTAAGACCCTGGAGGAGCCTCCGGAATACGTTATCTTTATCCTTGCAACTACCGAGGTTAACAAGCTTCCGATCACGATACTTTCGCGATGCCAACGCTATGATTTCCGCAGGATCTCCATAGACACCATATCTGACAGAATCAGGGAACTTACCTCTGTTGAGGGGATAAATATAGAAGATAAGGCGATCCGTTACGTTGCGAAGACTGCAGACGGTTCAATGCGAGATGCTTTAAGTCTCCTTGATCAGTGTATAGCCTTTTATTTCGGCAAAGAACTTACCTACGACAGGGTTCTTGACGTTTTAGGAGCAGTTGATACCGCAGTATTCAGTGACCTTTTCAGATGTATCATAGCCTCTGATGTTACAGGATCCCTTAAACTTTTGGAGGAAATGGTCATAAGAGGACGTGAACTTACAGCTTTCGTATCTGATATGACCTGGTATCTTCGTAATCTTCTGCTTCTTAAATCCTCTGATGCCAATGAGGATATAATAGATCTATCAACTGAGAATATGAATAGGCTTCGTGAAGAGGCTGCTATGGCAGATCATGAGATAATCATGAGATACATAAGGGTGTTCTCAGAGCTTTCAGGCCAGATACGCTATTCTAACCAGAAGCGTGTCCTTATAGAGGTTGCACTTATCAAGCTTTGTATTCCCGCTACGGAAACCGACAGCGAATCTGTTTTAGACAGGATAAGGGTCATCGAGGAAAAACTTGAAAAGGGCATAGTTGTAAGAAGTGACACAGGTGTCATAAATGGCAATACGAACCAGGGAGCAGGAAGCGGGGCTTTAAATGCGTCGCAAATAGATGGGAATACTCCGAATCGTGTGATCGAGAAGGCACTTCCCGAGGATGTTAAAAACGTAGTCTCTCACTGGAATCTTATAGTGACTGCAGACTCTCCCCTTAATATATATTTGCCCTATACCTATCCAAGCGTGGGAGAGGGCGATACTCTGCTGGTTGTCTGCAAGGACAACTTTGGATACAAGAGGATAGCAACCAATAATGCCTCTGAACTTAAAGAGGTAATAGCCTCTGTTACCGGTAAGGACATGAATGTCCAGGTTGTGTTTACGGAGGATAGCGGCATTAGTGAGGATACATTTCCTGATGTCAGGGCCTTTATTTCGGAGCAGATAGACTTCGAGATCGAAGAAATGTCAGAAGAGGAATTACGGGAAGAGGAAGATTTTCCCGATATAGAAACATAATATTTTTATAAAGAGAGGAAAAAATAATGGCTAAACGCGGAGGATATCCCGGCGGAATGGGAATGCCCGGAAATATGAACAATCTGATGAAGCAGGCACAGCGTATGCAGCGTCAGATGGAGGAGTCCCAGAAGGAACTTGAGACCAAGGAGTTCACTGCAAAGACAGGCGGCGGTGCTGTTGAAGTTACCGTTACAGGAGCAAAGGAAGTTACCAAGGTTACAATATCTCCTGAAGCAGTTGATCCTGAGGATGTTGAAATGCTTGAGGATATGGTCCTTGCAGCAGTTAATGAAGCGCTTAAGATGGCAGATGAGGCATCTTCAGCCGCTATGGGCAAGATGACAGGCGGACTGGGAATGTTCTAATGGAACTTTACAGCGGACATATCAACAAGTTAATATCAGAGCTTGCGTCCCTCCCCGGTATAGGAGAGAAATCCGCTCAGCGCCTCGCTTTTCATATTATCAACATGCCGGAGGCAAAGGTTAAGAAACTTTCCGATACCCTGATGGAAGCAAAGACCAATGTGAGATACTGTAGTGAATGCTTCACATTAACCGACACTGAGGTGTGCCCTGTATGTGCCAATCAAAGGAGAGACCACAGCACTATCATGGTGGTTGAGACAGCCAGGGACCTTGCAGCCTATGAGAAGACCGGTAAGTATGACGGAGTCTATCACGTGCTTCATGGAGCAATATCTCCAATGCTGGGAATTGGCCCGAATGAGATCAAACTGAAGGAACTTATGAAGCGGCTTGAGGGAGATGTTAACGAAGTCATCATTGCCACTAACTCAAGTCTTGAGGGCGAAACCACTGCAATGTATATAAGTAAGCTCATTAAACCCACGGGTATCAAGGTGACCCGTATAGCTTCCGGAGTTCCGGTGGGCGGAGATCTTGAGTATATTGACGAGGTAACGCTTCTTCGAGCACTGGAAGGCAGAATAGAATTATAATTTTTTTAATGTATTAGGAGGAAACAATGTCAGTTACAATTTCAAATTTCGGAACAACCAAGACAGGAGATCAGATCTCCAAATTCACCATTTCAAACTCCAAGGGTACCAAGGCATCTGTCATCAACTATGGTGCGATCCTTACGGAGCTTGTTGTTAAGGGCAAAGATATAGCTTTGGGCTTTGATGATCTTGAGTCATATTTTGATAATGGCTGCTTCTTCGGAGCAACAGTAGGTCCTAACGCCAACAGAATTGGCAACGCTGTATTTTCACTTGATGGCAAGGAATATAAACTTGATGTAAATGACGGCCCCAATAACCTTCATTCACACTATGACCTTGGATATCATAAGAGAGTATATGAGGCTGAGGTTTGTGACACATATGTCACATTTAGATGCAAGGATTCCGATGGCTGTATGGGCTTCCCCGGAAACAAAGAGATAGAGGTCACTTATACTCTTACCGAGGATGATGAATTAAAGATCCATTATCATATCACAACAGATAAAAAGACCATCATCAATATGACCAACCACAGCTACTTTAACCTTAAGGGTCATAATGGAGGACATATTGAGGACCATGTTCTTACGATCAATGCATCAAGGTATTCTGAGATCGTAGCAGGTGCCATCCCTACAGGAAATCTTCCTTCGGTTAAGGGCACTGTATTTGATTTCACATCGCCTATGGCAATTGGCGATCATATAGAGGATGATGTAGAACAGCTTAAGCTTGTTAAGGGCTATGATCACAACTGGGTGCTTGATGATGCATCTGCCTCAGTTAAGAAGATCGCTGAGCTTACCTGTCCGTCATCAGATATCAAGATGGAAGTTTTAACGGATCTTCCCGGAGTGCAGTTTTATGCAGGTAATTGCATAAGTCCCTGCACAGGAAAGGGTGGAGCAAAATATGAGCCCAGATGCGGATTATGTCTTGAAACACAGTACTTCCCTAATAACATTAACGTACCGGCCTTCCCTCAGGCTGTCTTTACACCTGAGAAGCCTTTTGATTCAACCACGATATATAAGTTTTCATAAAAGACAGATTTTTTAATGGCAGTAATTAAGGATTTTTTCAAGGAAAAACAGAAAAGAGAAGCCGATAGTGAAGTTGACTATCGTGAAAAAATACGGGCACACAGGCTGTCCGTATTTTTAAAGACCGTAGGAATATCAGCGGCTGTGATAGTGGTGTTCGTTGTGGCAAGTCTACTCTGGAACCATAAGACCTTCACGGACTTAAGTGTACAGAATTCCTATCCTGTTAATGTTGTTTCAGGCGCTACAGCCTGTGACTTAAACGGGTCCCTTCTTATATACAGTAAGGATGGAGCAAGCTGTACCGATTCCAAAGGCAAGGCCATATGGAACCAGTCCTATGAAATGCAGTCACCTATCGTTTCCATATGCGGCAGTACGGTTGCCATCGGAGATTATAACGGCAGGACCATATATGTTGCCAATACCTCGGGTATCCTTGGAACTGTAAAGACCAATCTTCCCATCAGATCAGTCAGTGTATCCGATACGGGCGAAGTGGCTGCTGTTCTTGATGATTCGGATGTTATAAGGATATATGTTTATAACGGAAATACCGATACATCTGATCCTATCATCGAGGCTAAGGCTACGATGAATAAGAGTGGTTACCCAATATCTGTATCTTTAAGCCCTAATGGAAAGATAATGATGGTTTCATATTTTTACGTTGACAGCGGAAATATGAAATCCTCTATTGCCTTTTACAATTTCGGCGAAGTGGGAAGCAACGAGACTGATAACTACGTGAGCGGTTATGATTATGTGGATGCGGTCATTCCATATACCACATTCCTTGATAATTCATCGGCTTTCGGAATAGGGGACGACAGACTGGCTTTCTTTGAGGGCGCTGAGAAGCCTTCGAATGATGCAACTGTTATGATTACTGAAGAGGCCTACAGTGTCTACAATAATGAAAATTATGTAGGTGTTGTATTTCCGGATTCCACGGGACAGGGTTCATACAGGCTTGATATCTATAATAAATCAGGTACCAAGCAGAGTTCCGTATATTTCGATCTTGAATATACCGATATCTTTTTCGTAAATGACGAGGTTGTCATATATGACGAAAATGAGATAGCGATATATACGGTTAAAGGCGTATCAAAGTACAAGGGTAACCTTAACACTAACGTGCGTCTTATCATTCCCACATCTTCAAGCTACAGATTTCTTCTTGTTTCAAATGAAGAAATGCAGCTGGTAGAATTTAATTAACATATTTTAAATAATGAATATTTATACAATAATCCTGTATTTCATAACGGCGGCGATAATTCTCTGGCGGATAATAGCTTCATATAAGAAGGGCTTTGCCAGAGAACTTGCAAACGCCGTTTCTATTTTGGTTGCCGTACTTCTGGCTTATCTTTTCAGAAACATATACCTTGGCTTTACAACTGAGCACATCGGAAAGGCACTTTCATATCTTATATATTTGCCCTTAATATTCGGAATATACAGGCTTCTTAAGCTTATCCTGGGGGCGCTTAAGATATTTGCCTCTCTCCCTGTTATAAAGATATTGGATAAGCTCCTTGCTCTTATCCTGGGGGCAGGTGAAGGGTTCGTGATAATGCTCTTTATCGTTAAGTGGCTTAAGGATTTCCTGGCCTGATTATACGTAAGTGCATTATGCATATTTGGGCAGCGTAACGTGAATATTTTTGTTGAATTATATCTTTATAAATAAGATAATAAAATATGAGGGCTGATACGTCCGCTTAAGAAAGGAAGGTATTAAAATGGGGTTATTCGGGTCTAAAGAAAAGAATAATGGAAATGACAGAAACGCGCTTCTTTCGATTATGCAGGGGCTTATTAATTCAGCGGATTTTAAAAATATAGACACATCCGCAATCGAGGATCGTGAGCTCGCCGAGAAGTTTGAGGAGCTCATGAAGAAGGTCGTTGTCGAAAACAATAAGACAGTGATGAGTCTTAATAACTCAATGCGCCGTATAGGTGACAGCTCCACTGTTAAGGAAATGATGGAATCAGTTAATGCACAGACTGAGGAGATCAATCTCTTGAGAGATAATTCAACTACTCTGGGCAATTCGATTGAGACTGTCATGAAGCTTATGCAGGATATCCAGGATGGAGCCGTTGCTGTTTCGGATGCTTCTTCAAAGAGTACTGATGAACTGGGAGAAAGCATAGGACTGATAGATGAGTCATCAAGGATGGCGGAGAGTATGACCTCCGAGATCGAGAGCTTCAGGAGCAAAGCATCGATGATCAATGATATCATCGGTGACATTAAGAAGCTTGCCAGCAAGTCAGGAATGCTTTCGCTTAACGCATCCATCGAGGCTGCCCGTGCAGGAGAAGCCGGAAAGGGCTTTGCGGTTGTAGCTGAGCAGGTAAGGGATCTTTCGTCAAGCACGAAGGCTTCAGCGGAAAATATCGAAAAATATATGGGCGAGCTTATGAGTGAGCTGGATTCCCTTAGCGATACTATTACTGATACGGCATCCAAGATGAAAAAGGGAAATGAAAGTGTTCATCATTCAATAAGCTCAATTAACGGAGTTGGTGATTCGATAGGTGACATCACATCCAAGATTAATACCATTTATGATGAGATAAATACACAGTCTGCTCTCACGGAGAATTTCCTTGCAGCAACTGATGCCCTTGCAGGAAGTTACGATACGCTGTCAAGGCAGTGCCAGGATACCGGTGTTCACATGCACAAGATAAGCCGCGAGATAGATAAGATGCGTTCTGACCTTGCCCGTGGTAATTCCGAGATCACGAAGCTTGACTGGATCACTGTATTTGAAATAGATCATCTCATCTTCACATGGCGTATCTACAATAACCTTTCAGGCTTCGAGAAACTTAAACTCGAGCAGGTTAACAACAATACCGGATGCAAGTTCGGAAAATGGATAAGCGCAAACATGAATACACCTGTTGGAAAGACAAGTGAATTCAAGAATGCCAGAAATGCTCATGACAGACTTCATGAGTATGCAGTAAGTTCATTTGAAGCTATGAACAGAGGCGATAGAAGCCGAGCATTAAGCTGTTTCGAGGATGCATATAGGGAATATGAGTCATTCGTTAAGTCGCTTGACGGTCTCCGCAGAGCCATCAAGAGCCTTGGAGACAGGGACGAGACAAAGATATAATATCTGAATAGATTTTTGTTTTTGCTTGGAGATGGACACGGTGATTGCCGTGTCCGTTTTTATCTTTTGGGATAATTTTTTAAATAACAATGATTATGTTAAAAAGGTGTTGACTTTAACTTTTTCATTTGATATATTAAGTAGGCTGTCGCGTGAGGGAAACACTTAAGAGACTTACTAAAACAGCACAGAACCTTGAAAAATGAACAGCAATGCAACCCTGAAGATTCCGAGTGATTCA
>R20__coassemble_36_pt1 | contig 99689 bp, 84 predicted proteins | sample R20__metabat2_low_PE_052 | metagenome-assembled genome bin R20 | reverse complement strand
CACTCACATTATGATGTGTAAAAAACAGTTGAAATAATAAAGGACAGGATATATAATACTCGTTAATTAAATAACAATCTTTTTATAGAAAGGAATTTGAAACATGAAAAGAAAGAGTTTTAAGGTACTCCTTCTGGTATTCATGGTTTCGGCACTGTCAGCTGCACTTTGCGGATGCAAAGGTGGTAAGGCAGGGGAAGATTCTTCTTCTATCATCGTCGGGATACCTCAGGATCTTGAGGACAGTCTTGACCCCCATAAAGCAGTGGGGGCAGGAACTAAAGAGGTATTATTCAACATTTTCGAGGGCCTTGTTAAGCCTAATGCTGACGGTGATTTTATCCCTGCAGTTGCTGAGTCCTATGAGATATCAGAAGATTCACTGACCTACAGCTTTAGGTTAAGAGATGGAGTTAAGTTCCATGACGGAAGCTTAGTCACAGCGCAGGATGTTAAATTTTCGATAGACAAATGCGCCGATGCAAGCGAAGGAACTCCACTTGTACCGGCGTATTCTAATATTAAGGATACGGAGATCTCAGAGGATGGAAAGACCTTTACTATCCATCTTATCGAGCCGGATTCGGAGTTTTTAGCCTACATGACAGTAGCCATAATCCCCGAGAGCAATGAGGATCCTGATACTAACCCCATTGGTACGGGACCTTATATGTATGTCTCAAGGTCTCCCCAGGAGAACTTCGTGGTTAAAAAGTTCGATGACTATTATGACGAAGAAAATGCGGCACACATCGAGAATGTTACCTTTAAGATAATAGGAAATGCCGATACCATTGCAATGGATATGGAGGCAGGAACCTATGACCTTGTTGCCAGAGTCACAACGACCCAGGCAGATCTTCTTTCGGATGATTTCGAGGTGCTTGAGGGAACGATGAACCTGGTTCAGGCATTATACCTTAATAATGCGGAAGCACCCTTTGATGATGTTAAGGTTCGTCAGGCTCTTTGTTATGCCATAGATCCTTCCGAGATAATGACCTTCGTTTCCGACGGAAAGGGTACCGAGATAGGCTCGGCAATGTTCCCTGCCTTCGGTAAGTATTACGATGAGTCACTGAATCATGTTTATGATCAGGATATAGAGAAGGCAAAGGAACTCCTTGCAGAAGCAGGCTATCCGGACGGCTTTTCATTTGATATATCCGTTCCTTCCAATTACACTCAGCATATCGACACCGCCCAGGTGCTTGTTGATGAGTTTAAAAAGATAGGAGTTACGGCTAATATCAAGCTTATTGAGTGGGACAGCTGGCTTTCGGATGTTTACTCTGAAAGAAATTATCAGGCAACCGTAGTCGGAGTTGATGCTTCATCCCTTACGGCTTCCGCTCTTTTACAGCGTTATACCAAGGATGCTTCCGGCAATTTCATTAATTTCTCTTCAGATGCTTATGATGAGGCCTTTAATATTGCCAAGTCATCGGTTGATGATGAGGAGAAGACCAAATATTACAAGAAATGCGCAAGCATTTTAGCAGAGGATGCAGCCAGCGTATTTATTCAGGATCTTCCTGAGCTTGTTGCCATCAATAAGAAATATACAGGCTATGAATTCTATCCTCTTTATGTACAGGATATTGCCAAGATAAGACTTGCAGAATGATCAAATATGTTTTAAAGAAGCTCGTAACCATGGTGCTCACAATCATCGTGGTTACGTTCTTCGTTTTTGTGGCTTTTAATTTAATATCAGGAGACGCTGCGTTATCATCCCTGGGAACCCAGGCAAGCCCCGAAAGGGTTGAGGCCCTTAGGAATGAGCTTGGTCTTAATGATCCTGTTATCGTGCAGTATGGAAGATGGGCTCTTAATTTCCTTAAGGGAGACATGGGAACCTCCTACAGCTACAGGATGAGTGTTTCCGAGATGCTCTCTGATAAGATACCGGTCACGCTGTTTCTTGGTTTTATGTCGTTTATTATCATGATCGTTATTTCAATACCGATCGCTTTATACACGGCAAGGCACCAGGGCGGAGTAGTGGATCATGTGATCTATGTGATCAATCAGGTGATAATGGCGATTCCTGCATTCTTTTCGGGAATCCTGATTACCTTCCTTTTTGGGCGGCTTCTTAAGCTGTTTACCCCGGGAGGATATGTTTCTTATAAGAAATCCTTCGGGGATTTTATATCTTATATGTTTTTCCCGGCCCTGTCCATAGCGCTTCCCAAGGCAACCATGGCTGTTAAGCTTCTAAGGTCCTCGATACTCAAGGAGGCATCGCAGGATTATGTAAGGACTGCCTATTCCAAGGGCAATTCCACAACAGCCGTGCTTTATAAGCATGCCCTTAAAAATGCGATTCTTCCCACGATAACCTTTTTCGGAATGACCCTCACCGATATGATAGCAGGCTCTATAATTGTAGAGCAGGTATTTTCGGTACCGGGACTAGGAAGGATACTTCTAACCTCCATTTCAAACAGGGATTATCCCGTGGTTATGGCGGTCATAGTGATAATTGCCTTTACTGTTCTTTTTGTTAATATGCTTGTGGATATAATCTACAGCATAGTGGATCCGAGGATCAGCCTTGAGTAAGTTAAGAAAACTTTTTAATAAAAATACCAACTTAATAATAGGCAGCATAATAATCCTTTTAATGCTTATATTTGTGCTTGTGGGTGTGTTTGCATCGCCCTATGATCCCAATGCCATTGACGCATCCCTTAAATTTGCGCCCATGTCCCTTAAGCATCCCTTTGGCTGCGACAATTTCGGGAGGGATATATTAAGCCGCGTCATGAGCGGATGCTTTGAAACCTTTAAGGTGGCTCTGGGAACGGTATTTATAGGAGTGTTTTTGGGAACTGTCATAGGAGCCTTTACCGGATATTTCGGAGGGATTCTTGATGAGATAGTGATGCGTTTTAATGACGCAGTATTTGCTTTCCCAAGCATACTTCTTGCACTTTTATTCATATCTCTTTTCGGAAGCGGCACATACCAGGTTATGTTTGCTCTGGGAATTGCCTTTGTTCCCAGCTTTGCCCGTATTGTGCGTTCCGAATTCTTAAGACAGAGAAATATGGACTATGTATCAGCACTTAAGCTGATGGGAGCAGGACCCTTAAGGATAATGTTCATACACATTCTGCCTAATACCATGACAGTCATGCTTTCATCCATAATGATAGGCTTTAACAATGCAGTGCTTGCTGAGGCGTCAATGAGCTTCCTGGGAATTGGCGTGCAGCCCCCTGATGCAAGCTTGGGGCGTATGCTTTCAGAGGCACAGACCTATCTTTTTAAGGCACCTAACTATGCACTTTTCCCCGGAATAGCAGTTATACTTTTGATTTTGGGCTTTAGCCTTTTATCTGATGGACTTAGTAAATAATATGGATCCGATCTTAAATGTTACAGATTTAAATATAGAATTTTTTGACAAGGATAAGCCCCAAACCGTTGTTTACGACTTTGACCTTACCATGTATCCCGGTGAGATAGTAGGACTTGTGGGGGAATCCGGTTCCGGAAAGTCCATGTCGGCACTTTCAATAGCGGGTCTTCTTTCAAGAGCGAACCTTAAAAAGAAGGGCAGCATTATCTTTAACAATATCGATATGCTTATAGCAGAAAGAGATAAATTAAGAAAGATACAGGGTGACGATATAGGAATGATATTCCAGGAGCCCCTTACCAGCTTAAATCCCGTCCTCAGAATTGAGAAACAGGTGGAAGAATGCCTGAAACTCCACAGGGATTATTCAAAGGAAGAGCGTCATGAGAGGGTTTTAAATGCTTTAAAGGACGTTGAGATAAGGGATCCTGAACTTGTGATGAGGCAGTATCCCCATGAACTTTCAGGAGGAATGAGGCAGAGGGTAATGATAGCAATGGCTATGATAAATGAGCCAAAGCTTTTGATAGCAGATGAGCCTACCACAGCACTTGATGTAACCGTTCAGGCGCAGATAATTAAGCTCCTTAAGAAGCTTAATGAGGAAAAGAACACGGCGATTCTCTTTATCTCCCATGACTTAAGTCTTGTTAAGACTCTTTGCAGGCGGGTTCTTGTTATGAAAAACGGGTATATAGTCGAAAGCGGAGAGGCAGATGAGATATTTAAAGCTCCCAAGGACGAGTACACTAAAAAGCTCATAGCAGCTATTCCAAAGATAGAAGGAAAGGTTTTCCATGAGTGATATTCTTACCGTAGATAATCTTAGAGTTTCATTTAAATCAAAGGGACGGACCGTCTTTGATAAGCCAACCGTCAAGGAGGTGCTCCACGGGGTTTCCTTCACTATGGAGGAGGGAAAGATACTGGGGCTTATAGGTGAGTCAGGCTCCGGTAAATCCACGATAGCAAAATCCATTCTTAAGATGGTTCCCTACGAGGGAAATATAGAGCTTTACGGAAATAAGGCAGCAATGGTATTTCAGGACCCTTATTCCTGCCTTGATCCTTCTAAAAAGATAGGCTTTCTCTTTGAAGAGGCGGCATATTTAAGTGGGATCAGGGATAAAGAAGAGCGCAGGAAAAAGTCTCTTGAAATGATAGAACTTATAGGGCTTTCACAGGAACATTTAAACCGTCTCCCCTCTGAACTTTCAGGAGGCCAGAGGCAGAGAGTATGTACCGGCCTTGCTCTTATAGGGGAGCCTAAGCTTCTTATTGCAGATGAAATGGTTTCAGCCCTTGACGTAACCATACAGGCACAGATACTTTCGCTTCTTAAGGAACTTCAGAAGACCCTTAATCTTTCGATAATATTTATTTCCCATGACTTAAGGGTTGTATATAACCTTTGTGACAGCATGATAGTCTTAAAAGACGGGGAGATAGTTGAAAGCGGAGAGCCGAAGGCCATTTACGAAAATCCTGCTCATCCCTATACCAGGGAGCTTATAGATTCTGCGCTGCTTACCATTTAGTAACACGAGACATTATTTGTTTTATTAAAAGAAAAGTTAATAAATTTTGTTCTGGGGGTTAATTTATCTGACAATTTTCCGAAATATATTTTGCACGGCGATTTTACATAAATTTATGTAAATTAATTATTGTAAACCTAAATTACAGGTGTTATAATTAAAAAGCGTTGATGCGAAAATTATGAAAGGAAAAGGAAGCGTTGGGTATAAGATTTTACAACAGCTTAAGTTCATATGGTAATTATACCTATAATAAGCCTGTTGCCATATCCGAGGCTGCTCCTCAAGAGGTAGAGACCAAGGATGCCCAATTAAATACACAGCCTGAGGAAAAAGCCGAAACTCTTTCCAATGCCCAGCTTGAGAGAATAGAATCCCGTTCAAAGACAGCAGATCCTGAGAGCGTTTCCCTTACCTTTAATAAGGAGAGCAGCTTTGACTATATTGGACAGGATGCTCCTTTAAGATCCCTTGACATGGATAAGGCTATTTCCGATATGAAGAAGGATAGTATCCTTCAGGAGTATTCTTATTTTGTAGGTAACTCATCTTCGTTATTCGGAAGTGAAGACGGCGTGGTTATAGCAAAGTAATCCTTAATGATCGACTTTAAGCTTCGGTATTTTGCCGGAGCTTTTTTATTTTATAAACTAACTCATAATTTGTTTAAAAAATCCTTGAAAAGAAATGCTCTTTATATTAAACTATTTAAGGATTATTGTGATTAACAGGAGGATATATAATTATGATCGATGCAGGTTCGTTCAGAAACGGTATGACTGTTGAGATTGATGGTAAGGTTTGCCAGATCTTGGAGTTTCAGCATGTTAAGCCCGGTAAGGGTTCACCTTTCGTTAGAACTAAGTATAAAGATGTAATTGGTGGCGGCGTTGTGGAGACTTCATTCAGACCTTCTGAGAAGTTCCCTCAGGCACGTATTGATAGAAAAGATATGCAGTATCTGTATTCTGATGGAGATCTTTATAACTTTATGGATGTAGAGTCATATGATCAGATAGCTCTTAATTCAGATGTTGTTATGGATACTCTTAAGTTCGTTAAAGAGAACGAGATGGTTAAGGTCCTTTCTTATAACGGTTCCGTATTTGCCATTGAGCCTCCTCTTTTTGTAGAGCTTGCCATTACAGATACAGAGCCCGGATTTAAGGGCAACACAGCTACAGGTGCTACTAAGCCCGCAACTGTTGAAACAGGTGCTGAGGTTGCAGTTCCCCTTTTCGTTGAGATCGGTGATATTATTAAGATTGATACCAGAACTGGCGAATACCTTTCAAGAGCATAATATATATCTTTTCAAATATTGATATTTAAGCTTGTAAGAGACAATAGATTTCTATTGTCTCTTTTTTCATTTCTGTTTTTACACATCTATTTTTCTTAAAAGAAAGGAACACATCTATGGATTTTCAAAAATTTACCAAGTATCTTGTATGCAAAGTTCAGAACTTTTTAGGCCCGGATTATGAGACAAATCTTCAAACAGTGACTAAGAATAACGGAGTTAAATACACCGGTATTATGGCTCATTTAAGCGATTCTGATATATCTCCCACGCTTTATGTGGATGATCTGTATAAGGAGGAATTAACGGAGGCGGAGATTGAGTACATAGCTATGAAACTTGCAAATAATATTAAGAATGCACATCTTCCGGAGAGCCTGAATGTGGAAGATTTTAAGAATTTTTCAAAGATTAAGGATAATCTCTTATTTAAAATAGTGAACGCAGAGGCTAATAAGGAGCTTTTACCGGATATTCCCCACAGAAGATTTCATAATCTTGCAATTGTATATTTTTGTCAGTTCGTTGAAATGGACAAAGGAGGAAAGGGTACCGTTCTTATAAGAAACTCCCATTTAAAAATCTGGGGAATTTCTGAAGAAGAGCTTCATGATATCGCTTTTCTTAATACACCTTGCCTTGAACCTTTTGAAATTTGCCCGATGCGGGAGCTTATTAACGAAACCTGCGGTGAAAATATCGTTGATTTTGATTCTCCTATGTTTGTTATTTCCAATAAAGATAAATTATTTGGTTCCTCCGTGATACTTTATCCTGAAGTTCCGGAAAAGATATATGAAATACTTGGAAAGGATTACTATATCATTCCCAGCTCTGTTCATGAACTGATAGTCATGCCTTCGGATGAATATATTGATTCAAAGGTGCTCCTTATGCTTGTCACCGAGGTAAACCGTGCAGAGGTTCCCAAAGAGGCTGTACTTGCGGATTCCGTGTACTTTTACGACCACGGGGAGAGGACCCTTAAATGGCTTTGCTAGACAGTTTTATATTTATTTGATAAAATGGTCAATGTATGCGCATGGTTTTACCGTGCGCGCTTTGCACCCGTAGTCTAACGGATAGAACGTAGGCCTCCGACGCCTTTGATGCAGGTTCGATTCCTGTCGGGTGCACTTATATGTTTAGGTTCAATTCAGAGGTTATATTATGGAAGAGAATAAGGATATCAAAGAAGAAAATATCGAACTTATTGACGAGAAGGAATTTAAAGAAAAAACTTCCTTCAAGGAAAAACTTCATACAGCAAAGGAATGGATCCTTGATCACGGCAAGATCGTTATGCCGGTGATCCTTCTTATCTGTGTGGCTGTAACGGTCATTATCGCACTTAATGCAAACAGGGAGGATAAGCTTCAAAAGGCTGCCGAGAGCGCAGCGCTCGAGGCTCAGACCCAGGCTGAGACCACAGCTGAGACGTCGACTCTTGATGCACCTCAGTATGAGCTTGAGGAGAATGCTTATCCTGAAGTAAATGCTGTTGTTAAGGATTATTATGATGCCATGGCCAAGGGAGATATGCTCACGGTCTGTTCGCTTAACTCCTACATAGATGATGTTGAGAAGATAAGGATAGAAGAGCAGAGCAAATATATAGAGAGCTATCCTGAGATCACTGTTTATACCAAACCCGGACTTTCAGAGAATACCTATGTTGTTTATGCAGCAACCAAGACCAAATTCACGGATCTTGACACCTCTGTTCCCGGTATGAAGACATATTACGTAACCATAGGCTCGGATGGCGAGAATTCCATTTCTGATGGCACATTTGATGATTCCATCTATGACTATATCAGTTCGGTTACGCTTCAGGATGATGTTGTAGACCTTAATAACAGGATCGTTGTTGAATATAATGATCTGCTTTCCGAGAATGAGGAGGTTAATGAATATATAGCCTACCTTAAGGAAAAGATAAACGAAGAGGTTGGTGTAATGCTTGCCGATCTTGAAAAGACAGAGGATACTACTGAAACAACTGAGAGTACTGAGGAAAATGCAACTGATGCTGCAGTAGTTGTGACGAAGGTTAAGGCTACTGATGTGGTTAATATAAGAGTTTCTGATTCCGAAGGCGCTGACAAGTTGGGAAAGGCCCAGAAGGGGCAGGAGTTTGTCCTTGTTGAAGAAAAGCCCAACGGCTGGTCTGAGATTGAATACGAAGACGGAACTGCGTTCATAAAGAGCGAATACTTAGAGGCTGTTCAGACTGTTACCATAGGTGATGGAGATACTGAAAACACATCAACTGATAATACGGAAACTGCAGATACAGATACGACTACGGACTCTTCATCTTCAACGAAGAAAGCTAAGGTAAACGATTCAGGTGTACGTATCCGTAAGGAAGCAAGCACTGATTCCGATATCATCACAAGCCTTTATGAAGGCACTGAGGTTGAGCTTATAGAGTCTATGTCAAACGGCTGGTCGAAGATTAAATATAACGGTCAGACAGGCTATATTAAGAGCGAATATCTTGACGATTAAAAATTCTTCTTGCCTATAGGTAAGAGTTATTGTATAATAATTTGCGGATTAAGATTGTATACAATTATACAATTATGTAATTATATTTTTAAGGAGGACATTGAAATGTCATACGTTGATGAGGTTTATGACCGCGTAGTAGCGCAGAACCCTGCGCAGCCTGAATTCCATCAGGCAGTTAAGGAAGTACTTGAATCACTTCGTGTTGTTATCGAAGCTAATGAGGAAGAGTACAGAAAGGACGCTTTACTTGAGAGATTAACAACTCCTGAGCGTCAGATTCTTTTCAGAGTTCCCTGGGTTGATGACAAGGGACAGGTACAGGTTAACAATGCAATGAGAGTACAGTTCAACTCAGCCATTGGACCTTACAAGGGAGGTTTAAGACTTCATCCTTCAGTTAATATCGGTATTATCAAGTTCTTAGGTTTCGAGCAGATCTTCAAGAACTCACTTACAGGCCTTCCTATTGGCGGTGGTAAGGGTGGTTCTGACTTTGATCCTAAGGGTAAGTCAGACAGAGAGGTTATGGCATTCTGCCAGAGCTTCATGACAGAACTTCAGAAGTACATCGGAGCTGATACAGATGTTCCTGCCGGTGATATCGGAACAGGTGCACGTGAGATCGGTTATATGTACGGCCAGTATAAGAGATTAACAGGACTTTACGAGGGCGTTCTTACAGGTAAGGGATTAAGCTACGGCGGATCACTTGCTCGTACAGAGGCTACAGGTTATGGTCTTCTTTATATGACAAGAGAGATGCTTAAGTGTAACGGCGTTGATATCGCAGGCAAGACTGTTGCTGTTTCAGGTTCAGGTAACGTTGCTATCTACGCTATCCAGAAGGCACAGCAGATGGGTGCTAAGCCTGTTACATGTTCTGATTCAACAGGTTGGATCTATGATCCTGAAGGAATCGATGTTGCACTTCTTCAGGAAGTTAAGGAGCAGCACAGAGCACGTCTTACAGAGTATGCTGAGAAGAGACCTTCAGCTCAGTATCATGACAAGAAGACAGAGGGAACCAATCAGTGGGAAATTAAGGTTGACATCGCTCTTCCTTGTGCAACACAGAATGAGCTTAACCTTGAGGATGCTAAGAAGCTTGTTGCTAACGGCGTAATCGCTGTATGTGAGGGCGCTAACATGCCTTCAACTCCTGATGCAGTTGCTTACTTACAGGAGAACAAGGTTTACTTCGTACCCGGTAAGGCTGCTAATGCAGGTGGTGTTGCTACTTCAGCTCTTGAGATGAGCCAGAACTCTGAGAGACTTTCATGGACCTTCGAAGAGGTTGATTCTAAGCTTGAGAACATCATGGTTAACATCTTCCACAACCTTGACGCTGCTGCTAAGAAGTACGGCAAGGATGGCGACTATGTTGCAGGTGCTAATATCGCCGGCTTCCTTAAAGTTGCTGACGCTATGAAGGCTCAGGGTATATGCTAATCAAAAAATCACTTGCTTGCAAGGGTGATTTTTGATTAGCTGGTTAACGCTGACAAGCGTTAACATGCTATTGAATTATTTCCCACGCTTTAGTTTTTCTAAAGCGTGGGATTTTTTCTTTTATGGCAAATAGTGATATACTTATTAGCATGAGAATAATTAAAGAAACCCACTTCGACAACTTTATATGTGCGGCAGATAAGTGCTCTGACACCTGTTGCCAGGGCTGGCAGATAATACTTGATGATGAGGCCCTTAAAAGGTTTGAAAGTTATGAAGGCCCCTACAGGAAGGAACTTACTGAGGCCGTAACATTTGACGGCGAGGATCACCTTATATGCTTTGCCGCTAATGGCAAATGCCCTTTGCTTAATGAAAAAGGATTGTGCAATCTGGTCCTTACTGAAGGAGAGGAGTTCATTTCAGAAATCTGTCATATGTATCCCAGACATGTTGAGGAGTTTGACGGAATAAGAGAATGGTCCCTATCCATATCCTGTCCTCACGCAGCCAAAACGCTTCTGCTTGAAGAAACCCCTCTTACTTATGATGCAGTTGATAATGATGAGGAGGAAGAACTGTATGAGGACTTTGAGGATTTTGATACCCTTCTTTATACGAAGCTTGAGGACAGCAGAGAGGTTATCTTTAATATATTAAAGGATAGGAGTATCTCAATATTTTTGCGCCTTAAACTCATACTTTCACTTGGAAGAAAACTGCAGGATAAACTTGATGATAACGAGCTTTTTGATATGGATGACATTATAGATGAGTATTCATCCGGCTATAAAGATATGGATATTGTTTTATCAGATGATCCTTCGGAAGTTTTCCTAACATTTATGAAGGAGATCAAAGACAATTTTGATATAATGCTTCGCCTTGAAAAGCTTAGGAACGAATGGAATTATGTATTAAGCGATACACTTAAGCTCTCTGAACTCAAGGAAGAGGAATATCAGAAGCTCTGTATTGATTTTTTGAACTCTTTTAACGACTGTAATATTGAAATTGTTCTCGAAAATCTCATTTATACCTACATATTTACCTATTATCTGGGCGCGGTTTATGATGATTGCCTTTATGCCAAGTTATCATTTTCCGTTTACAGCGTTTTCATGATGGTTCATATCTTTTTATCTAAAATGGATCAGGCTCTTACAAACATAAGTGCCGATGATCTTATTGATGTTGTCTATCGCTTTGCCAGAGAAACAGAGCATTCGGATATCAATCTTAATATTCTTGAGGAAGAGTGCGAAAAATTATTCGCCTGATCAACTTCCATTGACTATTATTCCCTATCATGAGATAATATATTTTGTGGGTCAAAGAGATTACACTACTAGATAGTGTGGTCTTTGGCTCCGTTTTTCGTATTTACGCAATTTTGGTACTGCAGGATATGTATATTCGAGCAGAATTTTAATGGACTGTCAGTTGACATAATTATTTTATGTTAAATCATCCTGCAAATAAGCGATTTAAACATGTAGAAATTGATGTTTTTTACTCGGAACGCAGGTAAAGTTTACATAATGTTTGAATTTTCGGGCCACAACGAAACGGTTTACATAACATCAATTTTCGAAATTGCGTTAACAAATATCATCTAGATCATCTGTTATTTAATCTTAAAAACGGTAAACATAACATGAATGAAGATTTTAGCGACATTTTATTGAGAATTTCACATTCGAAGCCTCAAAAAATCGTTTTTTCAAACCCCAGAAATAAAAGTGAAAACATATATGTACGTGTAGTTATCTCGAGCCTTGAACTTTCAGGGGAGGCTTCTTTTCAGATCGCAAGGTACAGCGATAAGCAGGTATTTCATGAAAATATACCCGAGGCCGGACTTCTAAACGCTTTGGAAAGAGGGAGCTTTTTAGCATCCTATAAGCAGATAAATGTTTTCGGAGACCTTTCAGAACTTGAGATCAAGTTAAATAAAGATTATAAGGCTCATATATCGGAAAAGAGATTAGAGACAATAACCGATGGCAATATGCCCAGGATAAGCCCTAATAAGGGAAATAACAGGAAAAAGAACTACATTCTCGAAGAGGGCTCTGACATTCCGGTTTTCAGGGAACTGGGTATTTTTACTTATGATAACAGGATAGTTTCGTCCAAATACGACAAATTCAAGCAGATAAACCGATTTACGGAGTTTGTTGAGGATGCCTTGAAGGATTTTCATAAGGATGAGATCAACATCATAGATTTCGGCTGCGGAAAGTCATATCTTACATTCGTTATATATCATTATCTGGTTGAGATAAAAAAGATTAAAGCCAATATTGTGGGCCTGGATTTAAAAACAGATGTTATCAATAAATGTAATGCCCTTGCAAAGAAATATGATTATAAAGGGCTGCGTTTTGAGGTGGGGGACATCAACGGCTACAAGGCGCCATTTGACGTTGATATGGTTGTTACCTTGCATGCCTGTGATACGGCAACGGATTATGCCCTTTATAACGCCGTGAGCTGGAATGCAGGAATGATACTTTCCGTGCCCTGCTGTCAGCATGAGGTTAATAAGACAATAAAATCAGACCGCCTTTCGGCACTTACCAAGTACGGAATAGTGAAAGAAAGGACTTCAGCATTGATAACAGATGCTATTCGTGGCTCAATGCTTGAATACATGGGATATAAAACAGAACTTCTGGAGTTTGTTGATATAGAGCATTCTCCTAAAAATATCCTTATAAGAGCTGTTAAGAGAAACATTTCCGCTGAAAAACGTAATAGATCTTTAGAGGAAGCTAAATCAATTTGTCGGGAGTTTAATATAGAACCCACTATAATGAAGCTCCTTTTAAAGTAAACAAAGTCAGAAATTCATTATCATATTCGGAAGGAATATAACATGAAGCGAAACACAAAACTTATCCGGAACTTAATAATTGCGGCACTTTCAATTTCACTTATAGTGGGACTTGGGGCATTTATCGGAATAAAGGCAAAGGCAGCCGATGATTCAAAAACGGTTGATATTGTTTTTACCCACGACCTTCATTCATATCTTAAGGATTATGCCGCAGACGTTGACGGAGAGGTTAAAAATATAGGCGGAATGGCCAGACTTTCCACTGTTATAAGTGAAAAGAAGGAAGAGAATCCCGATACCCTGGTTCTTGATGCCGGCGATTACCCCATGGGAACGCTGTATCAGGCTCTTTATGCAACGGATGCCCTTGAATACAGGATGTTAAGCGAACTTTCCTTTGATGCTACTACATTCGGCAATCATGACTTTGACTATGGTACTGATGCCATGGTAAGCCAGTTTACGGCTGCTAAAGAAAACTGTGACTATTATCCTGATTTCATTATAAACAATATTGACTGGAGTGTTGGTGACGAGCCTACTAATAAGCTTTATAACGTCCTTAAGGATATGAATCTTAAGGATTATGCAATATACGAAAGGAACGGCCTTAAGATCGGCGTTACGGGCGTCCTTGGGTATGATGCGATAGACTGTGCACCAACCTGCGAACTTACAACCCTTGATCCTATTGAGGCAACCAGGAATACCGTTGATGAGATGATCGAGAAGGAAAATCCCGACATGATCATATGTATTTCCCATTCAGGTACGGATCCTGATCCTGATAAATCAGAGGATGAGGCTCTGGCCAAGGCAGTACCTGAAATTGATGTTATAATTTCCGGACATACCCACACCGTACTTGAAGAGCCGATAATAGTGGGAGATACCATAATCTGCAGCTGCGGATGCTACGGACAGTACACCGGTTTCGTCAGCGTTGAAAGGAATAATAACGGACGTTATTCGCTTGCTGAATATGAACTTATTGAAATGGATGATTCGATCGAACAGGATCAGCATATTAATGATATACTTGATGGCTATGAAGAAGATATCAACAACGGGTATTTAAGCAATTATGGTTATGAATGTTCGGATGTAATAGGCAGCACGGATTTTAACTTTGATTCAGTGGATTCTGTTTATTATGAGCATACAGAGCATAATTTAGGCGACCTTATAGCTGATGCCTACAGGTGGAAGGCGGATGAAACAGACACCGGATGCGATACGCCGTTTGCGGTTTCCGTTGCACCTTCAGGCACCATCAGAGGAACCTTTCTTAAAGGCGATATAACGGTTGCAAATGCCTTCGAAGCATTTTCACTGGGAATAGGTGAGGATGGCACGGTTGGTTATCCTCTGATTGAGATATACCTTACTGGTGAAGAGCTTAGAACCGTCTGCGAGGTTGACGCAAGTATCTCTGATCTGATGACTGCAGCAAGGCTTTATATGAGTGGCCTGGAATTTAGCTTTAATGAAAACAGAATGATTTTGAATAAGGTTATTGATGCGCACCTTAATCCCACTCTTCATGATGATTCTGCATATGAAGAAATAGATGATGAAAAGCTATACAGGGTTGTATCTGATATGTACAGCGGTTTGATGCTTAGTAAGGTTACGAGCATGTCCTATGGGATATTGAGTATCGTGCCTAAGGACAAAGACGGCAATGAGATCACTGATTTTAATGATGCTATTATCCATGATGCTACTGATGGAAAAGAGGTTAAGGCCTGGATCGCAATAGCGGATTATATAAAATATTTAAATGACAGTGGAGAAGAGCTGAATTATTATGTAAACAATCATGAACGAAAAATCGTTGACGATTCCAATAACGTAATCGACATCCTTAAAAATCCTAACAAGTATTTCTTCGCGATCACCGGGATCGGCATTGTACTTATTCTAATCCTGTTCCTGATAGTAAAATTACTTGTGTCACTCATCAAAAAGATTATATTTAAAATTAACAAAGCGAATAAAACTGAACCTGCTGCAACGGAAAGCATTGAAAAGCAGAAGAAAAATTCCAGATAAAAAATATAGTTATTTTTAGCAAATTAAATTAACACATGTTATTTTTAAACTACCTTGTTTCACTAAAGAAATAAATGACGATGCCAATGCGATAATTTAATTACGATTAAATTATTTAAAATCTATCAAATGCCCGCTAAAGAGATTGTAATAATTAAAAGTGCAAAAGATCCTATGCGATAAAACAGATTTTTGATGAACTGTCCCCACGTCACCGCTTTGACAGGAAGGGATGACCTTAAAAGAGGCTAAACCCTCCTTTGAGCCACACCTAAAAGGCTGCTTAAAAAAATAAATCGCTGCGGCACATTCCTTATTAATAAAAAAGCGTTAATATTTCAAATGTTATTTTAAAGCCGAGAAAAACATATTATGTCAACCGTAAGACTTAACAAATTCATACAGGACCAGGGTCTTTCATCCAGAAGGGGAGCAGATGACCTCATTAAGGATGGAAGAGTGAAGGTGAATGGAAAGACAGCCACCCTTGGAATGCAGATCGATAAAAAGGATGATGTCACTGTAGACGGAAAGAAACTTCAAAATAAAAATAAGAAGGTTGTCCTTGCCTATAACAAACCTGTAGGGGTTACCTGCACGGAAAAAGATCGGTTCGCGGATAAAAAAATAACCGACATGATAAATTACCCTGTAAGGGTCACCTATGCGGGCAGACTTGATAAGGATTCGGAAGGACTTATGTTATTGACCAATGACGGAGACCTTATAAACGCTCTGATGCGCGGAAATGCGGGACATGAGAAGGAATACGTTGTTAAGGTAAATAAGGAAATTACCGACGATTTCATTAAAAAAATGTCGTCCGGTATTTATTTGAAGGAACTTAACATAACAACAAAACCCTGTGTTGTTGAAAAAGATGGAAAATTTACATTTCGTATAACCTTGACCCAGGGAGTCAACAGACAGATCAGACGTATGTGCAAGGAATTAAATTATTATGTAACCCATCTCAGACGTGTAAGAATTGCGAATATTCAACTTGCAAATTTAAAATCCGGAGATTTTCGAGAGATTTCCGGAATTGAATTACAGACGTTATATAATATAGCCGCAAAAAGTGGCGTAAATAACAGAGTCTAAAGTACTATATCTAGAGGATGAATGTTTTGTGTAAATTGTTCGTGAAAAATAAACAATTTGCCATAAGTTAAACGAAACACCTTTTATTTAAATACGTTTTGAAAGAGAATACTCCGAAAATGAAAGAAAACTTGCAAAACAATACCCCTGAAACAGCCCGTATGGAAGAGCTTATAACCCTTTTAAATAGGGCATCTGAGGCCTATTACGGTGGAAAAGAAGAGATAATTTCGAACTACGAATGGGATTCATTTTTTGATGAATTGCTGTCTTTGGAGAAAAAAACTGGGCTCACATTGCCGTTTTCACCCACTCAAAACGTTAGTAGCTCTATAAATGAGTCCGAAAATCTTAATAGAGAGATGCACGAATTTCCGGCACTTTCCCTTGCAAAGACCAAAAAGGTTGAAGAACTTAAGGAATGGGCAGGAGAAAGACCTATATTTTTAAGCTATAAGCTTGACGGACTCACACTTGTTCTTACCTATGATAATGGAGAACTTGTAAAGATCCTCACAAGAGGGGACGGAACCTATGGAAATAATATTACCTTCTTAAAGGAGGCGATTTCAGGATTCCCGCTTAAGATCGATTACAAGGGACACCTTGTGGTAAGGGGAGAGGCTACAATCTCATATACGGACTTTAATGAGATAAATGCCTTAATGGAGGATGATGAGAAGTATGCAAACCCCAGGAATTTGGCATCCGGAACCCTTTCTCTTGATGATCCCTTAAAGGTTAAAGCGCGCCACGTTACATTTAACGCCTTCACCCTTGTTCACATAGATGAAGATATGGTTAATTGGGGAGAGCGTATGGATTTCCTTAAAAAATCCGGATTCATAACTGTTGAGTATGTAAGGTGCGATTCAGAATCCCTTCAGAACGAAATTGACCGCCTTACTAAAAAGGTTACTGATAAGGTTATGGATATTCCTGTTGACGGACTTGTTATCTGTTATGAGGATACTCAATATGCTTCCACAGGTTCAGTGACGGGACATCATGCAACTAGAGCAGGCCTTGCCTTTAAGTGGGCGGATACTTCTGCTTTTTCGACTCTTAAATATATAGAATGGTCCTGCGCGGCATCCACTATTTCGCCGGTTGGCTGTTTTGAGAGTGTATCCCTTGAGGGAACAACTGTAAGCCGTGCTTCCCTATGTAACCTTTCTGAGATGGAAAGGCTGAATATCGGAGATGGCTGTATTGTTGAAGTTATTAAGGCAAATAAGATAATCCCCAAGATAATTTCGACGAAAGATAGCACCGGCAGGTTTCAAATACCTGATAAGTGCCCTGTTTGCGGGGCTCCCACCAGCATAAAGGTCTCTCCGAAATCAAATACCAAAACCCTTCACTGCGACAACCCGGAGTGCGCCGCAAAGAGGGTAAAAAAGTTCACAAGATTCGTATCAAAGACCGGTTTTGATGTGGATGGACTATCAATTCAGACTATGCTAAAATTCATCAATATGGGCTTTATTTCGGAGTTTGATGATATCTTTTCATTGTCTTTGCATAGTGAAGAGATAAGTAATCTTGAAGGCTTCGGACCTAAATCCGTTGAAAATATGATGAAGGCTATTGAAAAAAGCCGCACTGTTAAAGCAATAAATCTGATTTACGGAATATGTATTCCACAGGTTGGCCTTGATGCGGCGAAGAGGCTAATTTCCGAGCTTTCCTTTGAGGGCTTTGTTGAAAGACTTGATAACGGGCTTCCTTTTGACGATATAGAAGGTATAGGCCCGGAACGTTCGGAAAGTATTATTAACTGGTATGGAAACAATAAAAATAAAGATATGCTTAAAAGGCTCCTTGATGAAGTTACCGTAACGGATGGGGATAAATCAGATAATGAAGGAGGAAGCCTTAAAGGTCTTACCTTTGTCATAACAGGAGATGTTCATGATTTTAAGAACCGTGATGAATTTAAGGCCTATGTTGAAGTAAATGGCGGTAAGGTCGCAGGAAGCGTATCCGGTAAAACCGCATATCTTGTTAATAATGATGTTAATTCAACATCCTCTAAGAATCAGAAGGCCAAGGCGCTTAATGTTCCTATAATCTCAGAGGATGAATTCATACAAAAATTCGGAAGATAGATAAGGAGGCGTGCTATGCCTATTAAGATCATGGATTCTCTGCCTGCGCAGAGTATTCTCGAGGATGAAAATATATTTGTAATGACGGAGTATCGGGCGCTTCACCAGGATATCAGACCCTTGAGTGTGCTTATTGTCAATCTGATGCCCAATAAAGAGGTAACAGAAACCCAGCTTTTAAGGAAACTTTCAAATTCGCCCCTTCAGGTGGATGTTGAGCTTCTTCAGACGGCAAGCTATACGCCCACGCATGTTGACAAGATACACCTTGATTCCTTCTATACGACCTTTGATAAGATAAAGGACAGAAAATATGACGGAATGATCATTACAGGTGCACCCCTTGATTACGTTGAATATGAGGACGTTGCATACTGGGATGAGATATGTACCATAATGAACTGGGCTGAGAGTCATGTTCACTGTACCTTCTATCTTTGCTGGGCTTGCTTTGCGGGGCTTTATTATCATTATGGAATCCCGAAGGAGGTCTATGATGAAAAGATATCGGGAGTTTATGCCCACACCATTCTTAAAAAGAAATCCCCTTTATTCAGGGGCTTTGATGATGTTTTTTATGCTCCCCACTCAAGGGCTATGGGCGTAAGGAGAGAGGATATCGAGAAGGTTCCTGAGCTTGAACTTATGGCAGTTTCGGATGAGGCGGGGGTTGCTATAGTTAAGACCGTTGATTCCCGAAAATTCTTTGTTGCCTGCCATGCTGAATATGATGCCAACACACTTTCGGATGAGTATTGGAGAGACTTTAATAAAGGAATGAATCCGATTATCCCGAAGAATTATTTTCCTAATGATGACCCCAATGAGAAGCCTGTGGTCAACTGGAGATCAACGGGAGCTCTTCTTTATACTAACTGGCTTAACTTCTATGTTTACCAGACCACAATGTACGATATAGATAAGATAGGATCAGAGGGCTAGCAGATGATCAAAAACGTAGTATTTGATATAGGCGGAGTCCTGGTTGATTTCTGTCCTGACAAGCATCTTTTAAGCACCGGAATGAGCCCCGAAAGGGTTAAGGCCGTTATGAAGGCCACGGTACTAAGCCCCTGGTGGGTTGAGGTTGACAGAGGCTTCATACCTCTTGAAACCGTCATTAAAGGAATGAAGGAAGCTAATCCTGAAATAGCAGAGGATATAGACTTTTTGTTTGCACAGGATTACGGCAAATTCGTGATTCCACGGGATTATTCAGGCCCCTGGCTTAAGAGCATGAAGGAGAGGGGAATGAATGTATACCTCCTTACTAACTATCCGGATGCGATCTTTGATGTTCATTATGAAAGGAGCTTTCCTTTTACCGAAAGTGTGGATGGAATGGTTGTTTCGGCCAAGGAATATAAGGTAAAGCCTGACCCTGATATATACAGGATACTTCTTGAAAGATATGATCTTAAGCCTGAGGAGTGTGTATTCATAGATGACAGGGCTGAAAATATAGAAGCAGCGAAAATTCTTAACTTTAATGCCATCAGATTTACCAATATAGATGAAGTAAAAGAGAAGCTTGATAAAATGCTTTCATAGCCTGGTGAAATTTTCAGACAACTTTACTTGCAATGGTCATTATGTTAAAATATTTGTGTATTTTTACTGCCAGAGAGCAGAATGGATAATGGAACGGAAGGGAAAATATGTTAGCTTCTTTAATACCTCTTTTTGATGACAAAACAACGGTTAAAGCGTACTCTCTTATAACCCAGAAGACGAATATGCTCCTTAATCCCAGTCTTCTTGGAACCGGAGCGAATGACGGGGCGGGATCCATTTCCGGCTTCGAAGTTATAAAGAGCATGGGTATTGACACAATATCCAAGGACGAAGACATATTCGTATCGGTCAACAATATTTCTATCTTTACCAATATAGATGAACAGTGCGTTAACATTCCCCACGAGAGGATAGTAATCCTTATGGACAAGAGCGTTAAGCCTGTTGATATGTATGTGAACAGACTTAAGGAGCTTAAGGAAAGCGGCTTTAAGCTGGCTATCAGAAAACTGGCCGTTTCCGAATTCGAGCCTTACAGGAACATCCTTCTTCTTGCTGATTATGTTTTCCTTGATCATAAAAAGATAGACATTTCCAAGGCAAAGATATATTTTTCGAAGGTATATCCCAATATAAAGCTGTGTGCTGTTAATGTGGGAGACCAGGAGGCCTATGATTCATTAGTCGAGGAAGGCGGATATACTCTCTACGAGGGTGATTTCTACAGACTTCCCGTTACCAAGGGAAACAATGAGGTTGCACCATTAAAGGTCAACTACATAGAGCTTCTTAATATTGTTAATGATGCTGATTTTGACCTGACAAAGGCTGCAGATATAATAGGACGTGATACGGCCCTTGTTCTTAAACTTCTTGAAATGGTTAATAAGATGTCCGTTAATTCGGAGATCACATCCATAAGGCATGCGGCAGCAATGCTGGGTCAGAAGGAATTAAAGAAATGGATAAATACAGCAGTTACCAAGGAACTTTGCGCGGATAAGCCCAATGAGATCACCAGAGTATCTCTTTTAAGAGCCAAATTTGCCGAGAACCTTGCTCCTGCTTTCGACAAGGCAGGTCTTTCTTCGGAGCTTTTCCTTATGGGACTTTTCTCGGTAATAGATATAATCCTCGATATGCCCATGGAGGATGCCCTTAAGAAGATTAAGGTTTCCAGGCAGATAGAAAACGCCCTCGTAAGAAACGAAGGCGAATTCGCAAATATACTTAATTTCGTTGTTCAGTATGAACAGGCTTCCTGGGGAGAGGTTGACCGCCTTATGCTTCTTGAGAATCTTGATTCCAAGGCAGTTTATGAGGCTTATATCAACTCACTTATCTGGTACAGGGATCTGTTCAGAAGCTAAAGGATTAAATCCTTACTTCAACACCGTTTATCTCCACATTGTCATTTATTTCAATGACGATGCACTTTTTACCATCAATAATCTTTGTTTCAATGAGGTCAGTCCTTTCGGGATTGACCTTTATTGTTATATCAGGATTTTTAACCTCGAATGACTTGCCGGGGTGAAGATTAACCGCATAAAGTTCAGCGTCTTCCTCACCTGTGCAGGCCTCGTATATCTTATCAAAGATCTGAAGCTTCTCATTCTCAACCCCTGATTTTTCAAAGATATTCTTCATTTCATGTTTGTTTAAGGTAAGTGGCTCTGCAATCTCTTTATTTTTATGCTCCACCTCAAGCTCGGTTAAATTCTCGTGGATGCTCTGAACTGTTTCAAAATCGGCATCTTCACCGAGAGTTTCTTCTATGATGGTTTGGAAGGCGGTCTTCTGAGACTTGGCAGTAAGTGAAGGAACGCAGCCGAGAACTCCGTCCAAGAAGGCTGTATAGAGTTCCTCTGAATCCTTTACATAGTACATAAGAGAGTGTATATCGCTTGCCCTGTCATTAAAAGCAGGAAAGAGGAATGAAACCTCGGGAAGCTCAACCACCCAGTCGCGTACCCTGTTATGGAACTCCTGAGCCTCAGCATCATAGGAAAGTCCGGGCTTACTTAAATTAACGGGACAGATTGCACAGATCATATAATCATAGACTGCGTCTGAAGCATCGTCATTGATTATGTCATCGCTTGTCTTATTGGGGACATCGTATGCATCATTGATAATAAGGATGAGATAATTGCCCACATAGTCAAAGTAGTTTATGACCATATCGTAAAACTGGTTAAGAAGGGCATCATCCTTAAGCTTTGATTCCCTTAATCTCATAAGGAACTCCTGGGTTCCGCCATCTTCCTCGGCCTTCATGGGAAATTCCATATTAAGGGCATTTTTTCCAAGGGCACCTGAAAGAGACTTACGGAAGATCTCGAAATATTTGAAGGTTTCCTCCTCCGGAAGATTAAGAAAACTCTCTGAAAAGGTTGTCTTTATATTTTTCTCGCCATCCACATAACAGCCGCAGATCCTGTTAACTGAACAGGTTCTGGGTGTGAACTGTTTCTTTATTTCATTTAATTCGGGCTTTACCATTAGTTTTCTCCTTTATTAAGGTTTTTATTGGCTGTTGAAAGCATAAGCTTAATTCTGTTTAACTGGTTTACCTCTGAAGCACCGGGATCGTAGTCAATGGCAACTATATTGCTCAAAGGATAGTGCTTTCTTAAGGATTTTATTACGCCCTTTCCAACGACATGGTTGGGAAGGCAGGCAAAGGGCTGGGCACAGACGATGTTATTAACGCCTTCATTGATAAGCTCTATCATTTCACCGGTAAGGAACCATCCTTCACCGGTCTGGTTTCCTATATCAACAATAGACTTGGCATTCTCAACTGTTTCATATATTGAAGCAGGTCCGTTAAAGTGAACTGATTCATTTAATGCCTTGGAAGCAGCACCTCTCAGGCGCTCGATACCCCAGATACCAAGCCTTGATATTTCGGCGGTCTTTCTGGAGGTTCCAAGATTATCTGCCTTATATAACTGGTTATAGAAGCAGTAGAGCATGAAATCCATAAGATCAGGAACTACAGCCTCAGCGCCTTCTGATTCAAGAAGGTCAACTAAATGGTTATTTGCAGATGGCATAAATTTAACAAGAATCTCACCTACAACTCCAACGCGGGGCTTTTTAATATCCTTAATGGGAATAGCGTCGAATTCCTTTACCATTTCGGTACACATCTTGCGGAAGGTTATGAAACTCATATGTCCGCCTGTTAGGAAGGCAACGCATTTATCCACCCATTTTTTATGAACCTCTTCAACGGAACCGGGTACCTCCTCGTAGGGACGCATTCTGTATACGCATTTCATGAAGATATCACCGAAGGTGCAGGCATAGGCTGCCTTCATGAGAAGGTCAAGGTTTATATGGAAGCCGGGATTTGTTTCGATTCCGCCTAAGTTAAGGGAAATTACCGGGATCTGGGGCATTCCGGCTTTTCTTAAGGCTCTTCTTATGAAACCGATGTAGTTGGTTGCTCTGCAGCCGCCACCTGTCTGGGTCATTATAAGAGCTGTTTTATTAAGATCGTATTTTCCGGATTCAAGGGCTTCCATGAACTGTCCGACTACCATTAAGGAAGGGTAGCAGGCATCATTATTTACGTATTTAAGTCCCATATCAACAGCGCGTCTGTCGTCGTTTTCCAAAACCTCCAGATGGTATCCGCAGGCTTCAAAAGCAGGACCTAAAAGGTCGAAGTGAATAGGAGACATCTGAGGACAGAGGATGGTGTAATCCTTTCTCATTTCCTCAGTGAATTTAACCTTTTCGATATTAGCGGGGCGGATATTGCGTACCTTGCCGCGCTGCTGTCTTACGTTAAGTGCTGAAAGGAGAGAGCGGACTCTTATCCTGGCGGCACCTAAGTTATTTACCTCGTCTATCTTAAGACAGGTATATATCTTTTCCGAACCGTTTAAGATGTCGGCAACCTGATCCGTTGTTACTGCATCGAGTCCGCAGCCAAAGGAATTAAGCTGTATAAGGTCTATGTTTTCAACTGTCTTAACATATGAAGCAGCAGCATAAAGACGTGAATGGTACATCCACTGGTCTGATACGATAAGGGGACGCTCAGGGGCTGCAAGATGCGATACTGAATCCTCTGTAAGCACGGCAATATCAAAGCTGTTTATAAGCTCCGGGATGCCGTGGTTTATTTCGGGGTCTATATGATAGGGACGACCGGCTAAAACTATTCCGCGCCTTCCGGTCTCGTTTAAATATTCAATGACTTCTTCACCCTTTTTCTGCATATCGTGATGGGCATTTTGAAGTTCCTTGAAGGCCTCTTCACAGGCATCTATTATTTCAGAGGGCTTGATATCGGGGAATGCCTTTATGAGAGCCTGAGATATTGTCTTTACACTGGTAAAGGACATAAAGGGATTTATAAGGGTTATCTCACCCCGGGATATTTCCTCCACGTTATTCTTTATATTTTCGGAATATGAGGTAACAATGGGGCAGTTATAGTGATTGTTTGCCTCCTCGTATTCGTTTCTTTCATAGAAAAGGGCTGGGTAGAATATCTTTTTAACGCCCTCATTTATAAGCCACTGAACATGTCCGTGGGCAAGCTTTGCAGGGTAGCACTCTGATTCCGAAGGAATGGATTCAATACCCAGCTCGTATATTTTTCTGTTTGAAACAGGAGAGAGAACTATATGGAAGGAGAGCTTATTAAAGAACGTTGCCCAGAAGGGATAGTTCTCGTACATATTAAGCACTCTGGGGATTCCTATGGTTCCGCGCTTTGCTTCATCAACCGGAACAACTTCGTAATCAAAGAATCTCTTTAATTTGTATTCAAAGAGATTGGGGATGTTGTTTGCGTTTTTCTGTTTTCCAAGGCCACGTTCACAGCGGTTTCCTGAAATAAACTGTCTTCCTCCTGAGAACTTGTTTATGGTAAGACGACAGGAGTTTGTACAGCCCTTACACTTGGCCATTGAGGTATCGAAGCTTAAGTTTATTATCTCATCAAAGGTAAGCATGGTTGTTTTATAGTTTTCCTCTGATGCATATCTTTCTCTTGCTATCAGGGCAGCACCGAAGGCACCCATGATACCTGCTATATCGGGACGAATGGCGTTAGCGCCTGCGATCTTCTCAAAGGAACGAAGAACAGCGTTATTGTAGAACGTACCGCCCTGAACGACTATATTTTTACCAAGTTCGGAAGCATCTGAAACCTTGATGACCTTAAAGAGGGCGTTCTTGATTACGGAATAGGCAAGACCTGCGGAAATATCAGGAACGGAAGCTCCTTCCTTCTGAGCCTGCTTAACCTTTGAATTCATGAAAACAGTACAGCGGGTTCCTAAGTCTATGGGGTGCTCTGCAAAGAGAGCAGCCTCGGCGAAATCCTGAACGGAATAGTTAAGGGATTTGGCAAAGGTCTCTATGAAGGAACCGCAGCCTGAAGAGCAGGCTTCATTTAACTGGACTGAATCAACGGTCTCATTCTTTATCTTTATGCACTTCATATCCTGGCCGCCTATATCAAGGATACAGTCAACCTCGGGATTAAAGAATGCTGCAGCATAGTAGTGGGCAACAGTTTCGACCTCACCGTCATCAAGCATAAAGGCTGATTTAAGAAGAGCCTCGCCATAGCCTGTTGAGCAGGAACGTACGATATTTACGGTAGGAGGGAGAATCTCACTAATCTCTTTGATGGAACGGATAGCTGTTTTAAGGGGACTTCCGTCGTTGCCTGAATAGAAGGAATAAAGGAGCTCGCCGTCATCACCCACAAGAGCGATCTTGGTGGTGGTGGAGCCTGCGTCTATTCCAAGGTATGCATTTCCTCTGTAGGAGCTTAAGTCGCCCTTTACGACCATTGCCTTATTGTGACGATCCTCGAATTCCTTAAACTCATCTTTATTTGCGAAAAGAGGTTCCATTCTGGCAACCTCAAATTCCATTTTGATGTCTCCGGAGAGCTTTTCAACCATTTCCTCGAGGGTATAGAAAGCCTCCTCTTTGGCATTAAGGGCTGATCCTATGGCTGCAAAAAGATGGGAATTTTCAGTGGTATCAACCACGTGCTCATCATCTAGTTTTAAGGTCCTTATGAAGGCAACCTTTAACTCCGAAAGGAAGTGCAGGGGACCGCCTAAAAATGCAACGTGTCCTCTTATTGGCTTACCGCAGGCAAGACCTGATATTGTCTGATTTACAACAGCCTGGAAAATGGAAGCGGAAAGGTCTTCTTTGGTGGCACCTTCATTGATGAGAGGCTGTATGTCGGTCTTGGCGAACACTCCGCATCTGGCTGCTATGGTATAAAGAGACTTGTAATCCTTGGCATATTCATTAAGACCTGCGGCATCAGTCTGAAGGAGAGAGGCCATCTGGTCTATGAAGGAGCCTGTACCGCCGGCACAGATACCGTTCATTCTCTGCTCAACGTTTCCACCTTCGAAATATATTATCTTTGCATCCTCGCCGCCTAATTCGATGGCAACATCAGTCTTGGGGGCAATTTCCTTTAGAGAGGTAGCAACAGCGATAACCTCCTGAACGAAGGGAACCTTTAAGTGATTTGCAAGCGTAAGTCCGCCTGAACCTGTTATCATTGGATGAACGGTAACATTTCCAACTTTCCCATAGGCATCATTTAAAAGGCCGTGAAGGGTTTCCCTTATATTTGCATAGTGTCTTTTATAATCCGAAAAGAGAAGCTCGTGATCCTTATTAAGAAGCGCGATCTTAACGGTGGTAGAACCTATATCGATTCCCAGTGTGTAATCAAATTCCATACTCATAAATAACTTATCCTTTAAAAAATTTCTTCTTTAATTTATCTAAATTAGTGCAACTTTATAATGATAGCATAAATGCATGGAATTTCAAGGGTTAGGGCGCTCCCTCATTTTAAAGTTTATCTTTTGGATATTCTGTGATAAAATATCTTGGTTATATTAGGTATTTATAAGTTTTTGGATTGATAAACGTAAATTATGAGAGGAAAGAGTATGAAAAAATCAATCATCTGTTTAACAATGACAATCGCACTTCTGCTTGCATGCATGGTGCCTTCAGTAAAGTCAAATGCTGCAAGTGTTGCGGATACTTCAACAATTAACGGAAGCTCGTCTTCGGCCGTAATAGTCGGAAGCGATATTGTTGTTTCCGCAAGTTTTTCAAAGACACCGTCTTCAGACGACGGAAAACTTTATCTTTTTGAATTAAAAACATATCAGTATGGAATTCCGGACGGAGCTTCCCCTGTTGCAACAGTAAATGCATCCTCATCGGTTTCAGCAACCATACCCCTTAACTACACATCAGGTTATTCAAGACTTTACAATAAGTTCGTATATGCAGTTAAGAAGGGCGGTACCTGGAGCCTTGTAAGTAATGCCCAGTACATCACAAATCCCGAGGCTGTATGCGCAACCCCCAAGGCCAGGCAGGTACGTCCCGTAAAGGCCTTCCAGGAGGGCAATGTTGCTACGATTTCCCTTAACGGAACCGGAACCGAGAACCCTTACTACAATGTACTTCACGGGGTTTTCGTGGTTGAGAATAAGGATTCCGTATGTGCTGATGCTACGGCAAAGAGCGCAGATTCACATCCCGTTACATCAAACACTGTTACACAGTATATGTTAAATGCAAATGATGATGCCGGAATCGAAGGCCTCATTGCAGATATGGTAAATTACGCAACCTATTCGGATATTCAGGATTATGTTATCGGAAATGAGTGCAATGAGCGTTGCTGGAACTATATGGCATACACTGACTGGGATACTTATGTACGTAAGTACGTTCAGGCCTTCAGAGTCTGCTATACTGCGATCAAATCAGTTAACCCCTATGCCAATGTTTACACAAGCATCGATCAGGTCTGGGACAAGAACTCAAGCTCTTATGAGTATATTGACGGCAAGGACTTCCTTGTTAAGTTCAATAACATGATAAATGAAAACGGTAATATCGACTGGAACCTTTCAATCCATCCTTATCCCAATCCGCTTTACTGGCCCAGGTTCTGGGATATGTCAGGGGTAGCTAACGGAAGTACTTATACCGCTCAGGTTAAAAATGACCAGGTGCTTACCTTCCTTAATCTGTCAGCCTGCACCAACCTTATGACAAGCTCATCGTTCTTAAATAGGAGCGGGCAGGTAAGGGATATAATCATCTCAGAGATAGGAATGGGCTCCAATGCAGGTGAAGAGGCTCAGGCAGCCGGACTTGCAGCAGCATGGGCAGCCTTTGAGAGGAATCCTTATGTTACACAGTTCATGTATCTTGAGTATGATGTAAACGGTTTCTTCCCTACTATGAAGTCTAAGACTAAGGAAGTATGGAACGCTTTAGGTACCGCAGATGAGGAAAAATATATGACCTGGGCTAAACAGGTTATCGGAATCTCAGACTGGTCAGAGGTATTAAGATAGGTTTAATATGCAGAGTAAATTCGAGGCAAAATTCGGAAAATACGCTATAAGGAATCTGTCACTGTGGCTTGTTGTATGCTATGCGGTTGGATATATGATCCAAATCCTGGGAGGCAGCACCATATTACAGTATCTTTATCTTGATCCCTATATGATCCTTCATAAGGGACAGGTATGGAGACTTGTGACATGGCTTGTTATCCCGCCTGATTCCTTTAGCTTCTGGACGCTGCTCATATTGTATTTTTATTATTCGATAGGCACATCCCTTGAATACACCTGGGGAACCTACAGATATAATGTATATCTGTTTTCGGGCTTTCTGTTTACCATACTCGGTTCATTTATCTTGTATGGAGTATTTACCATTCTGGGGATTCAGGCACTCACAACCGTTTATTCGGTGATGTTTACGACATATTACGTTAATATGTCCATATTCCTTGCCTATGCGACCACCTTCCCGGATGCGATGGTGTACATTTTCTTCGTGCTTCCCATCAAGGTTAAATACCTGGGCATCATATACGGAGCGCTCATCCTTTATGAGTTCCTTCAGTATGTTAAGGCAGGCGGCTTCTACATAGCAATGTGCGTGGTCATAGCAGCCTCACTCCTTAATTTCATTATCTTTTTCATTACATCAAGGAAGAAGGTTCGCTTCAATACCGTATATTCAAAGCGGGGAATGCAGTTCCAGAAAAGATCTGAGGCCAGGAAGCAGGCAGCAAATGCCTATTCCCAGACAACAAGGATGAAGAGCACGGGTTCTTCCAATGTGACGAGACATAAGTGCGCCCAGTGTGGAGCAACCGAGGTGACAAATCCAGAGCTTCAGTTTAGGTTCTGCTCTAAGTGCAACGGAAATTACGAATATTGTGAGAAGCATATATTTACCCATATACATGTTCAGTAAATAAATGGTTAATGATGAAAAAAGATTCGCTGAGATCCTTGAGGATATTAAATATAGCGCAAGGTCAAAGGGCGGATATATCGAAGAAAACGAAATAAAGGAAGCCTTTACGGAGCTTGAGCTTTCCGAAGATCAGCTTAAGATGGTATATGACTACCTTGAGGCTAACAAGATCGGAATAGGTAAGAAACTTGAGATTACCGAGGATGACTTTTCTGAAGAGGACAGGGATATCCTTAAGGCCTATGAGGAAGAATTAAAGGAGCTTACCCCTCTGTCTGACGGAGAGAAAAGAGCTGCTACCATGGCGGCAATGAACGGAGAAGAAGAAGGAAAGAGCAAGCTTCTTACTGAATATCTTCCCAGGGTTATTGAGATCGCAAAGCTTTATTCAGGTCAGGGCGTTTTCCTTGAGGACCTTATAGGAGAGGGTAATCTTGCATTGCTCGAGGGCATCAATATGCTTGGCGCGCTTGAAGAAGTGGATGAGGCCGAGGGGATGCTTATTAAGCTTGTCATGAACGGCATGGAGGAGCTTATCACCGAGACCTTAAATGATTCAAAGACGGATGAAAAGGTCCTTAATAAAGTAAATGAGGTTTCAAAGAAGGCCTCAGAACTCAGGATGGAGCTTGGAAGGAAGGTTACGGTTTCGGAACTTTCAGAGGAGAGCGGACTTTCGGAGAATAAGATACTTGAAGCAATACGCTTGAGCGGAAATAAGATAGAGGATATTGAATATACTTAGATGAAGCTTCTTGAAAACGTAAAAGACGTAAAAACAGTATATGAACCCTATAAATATATAATGTCCGATATGAGCCATATCTATATTGGCAGTAAATATTCATACGGGGAACTTCTTGATTCCGAGGAACTCGGCTTTAAGATGAAAGCAATATTAACTCACTATATCCTTAAGGAGTCTCAAGTAGAGACTACCCTGGAAAGTGAGTTTTATTATATGAATGAGGATTCTTTTCAGTATAAGACCTATGACCAGCTTAAGACGAAGGTAAAGGTATCGGTTCTTGAAGACAAAAAATCCCTGTTCGGCAAAACAAAGCAGCAGTATGTTGAAAAGGTTCTTTCCCTTAAAGAACTTACGGATATCAATCTGGCAAAGAAGAAAGGAGCAGGCATGGTGATCATGGAGATCCAAATCTCCAAGCTTTCACTTATGTCATTTCAGGTTTAATGTACGACAAATACGAGATTTTAGAACACAGATTTATCAATGACCTTAATTCGGACGGACTTATTTTAAGGCATAAAAAGACAGGGGCATATGTAACCCTTCTTCTTAATGATGATGAAAATAAGGTTTTTTATATTGGCTTCAGGACACCACCTGTTGATTCCACGGGAGTAGCTCATATAATCGAGCATTCTGTACTCTGCGGTTCGAAGAAATATCCTGTTAAGGACCCCTTCATAGAACTTGCCAAGGGTTCTCTTAATACATTCTTAAATGCCATGACCTATCCCGACAAGACAGTATATCCCGTTGCAAGCTGCAATGATCAGGATTTCCATAATCTTGTTGATGTTTATCTTGACGCGGTTTTTAATCCCAATATCTATAGGGAAGAGAAGATATTCCGTCAGGAAGGCTGGCATTATGAGCTTGAGAACGAGGATTCCGAGCTTAAGTTAAACGGCGTTGTATATAACGAAATGAAGGGTGTGTATTCCTCGCCTGATGATGTGGTTGAGCATGAGATCATGGTAAGCCTTTATCCTGATTCCACTTACGGTATTGAATCAGGCGGTGACCCTGACTGCATCCCCGACCTTACCTATGAGCAGTTCCTTGATTTCCACGGAAGATATTATCATCCCTCTAACAGCTATATTTATCTCTACGGAAATATGGATGCTGAGGAATACCTTAAATACATTGACGAAGAATATCTTTCGAAATATGACTATCTTGAGCTTGATTCAAATGTCATACCTCAGGAGCCTTTTACCTCAGTTAAGAGAATAGAAAAGGAATATTCAGTACTTTCTGAAGAGGATGCGGAGGGCACTTACTTTACCTACAATATTTCAATGGGAAATGCCCTTGACAGAAAGCTTTATGTTGCGCTTGACATCCTTGAGTATGTTCTCACAGGAGCGCCCGGAGCGATAATCAAGCAGGCACTTACCGATGCCGGAATTGGAGAAGAGATATACAGCTCAGTTGAAGGTGGAATTTATCAGCCCTATTTTGCGATAACCGCAAAGGGTGCGGATAAGGAAAAACTCCCTCTCTTTATCTCAATAATAGAAGATAAGCTTAAGGAGTGTGCTGTAGGCCTTCCCGAGAAGTCACTTAGGGCTGCGATAAATCTCTTTGAATTTAAGTACAGAGAGGCTGATTACGGTTCATATCCAAGAGGACTTATGCTTGGCCTTCAGGCATTAGACAGCTGGCTTTATGACAAGAACGAGCCCTTTATGCATATTGAGGCCAATGAGACCTATGAATATATGCGTAAAAATATAGAGAGCGGTTATTTCGAAGGTCTTATCAAAAAATACTTTATAAATAACCCTCATAAGACAATACTTACGGTTTCGCCCAAGGTTGGACTTACCAAGGAAAAGGATGATGCTCTTAAGGCGCGTCTTAAGGAAATGAAGGATGGCTTAAGTGCTGATGAGATCAAGGCTCTTATTGAAAGCACAAAGGCCCTTAAGGATTATCAGTCCGAGCCTTCACCTGAAGAGGACCTTAAAAAGATCCCTATGCTTAAGCTTTCTGATCTTAAGAAGGAGGCTGTTAAGCCGGTTAACGAATTCATTGATATTAACGGTACCGAGCTTGTTTATCATGATATCTTTACCAACGGAATAGGGTATCTTAATCTGCTCTTTAAGGTTGATGATGTGCCAGCTAATCTCTATCCCTACATCGGAATACTTAAATCCGTACTGGGACTTGTTAATACCGATAAGCATTCCTATGGGGATCTTTTTGACGAGGTTAATATCCATACAGGCGGTATTTCTTTTGATACCACGTCATTTTCGGATTATAAGAACCCTGAGAAGTTCTATATATATTTTAAGATTAAGTCAAAGTTCCTTTACGAGGAGACTGCTGAGGCCTTTGAACTTATAAAGGAGATGCTTCTTGGCTCTGACTTTAAGGATAAAAAGAGAATGAACGAGGTCCTTCTTGAACTTAAGTCGAGGATCTCTTCATCAATGATAAGCAGCGGACATTCTGTTGCGGTAATGAGATCCCTTTCGTACGCTTCAAAATATGCCGCAGCGATCGAAACGATAAATGGTATTCCCAAGTATGAGCTTCTTTGCGCACTTACGGATGATTTTGATAAGAACTTTGAAGACCTATCCGGAAAATTAAGTGATCTTATGAATGCGATCTTCAGACCCGAGAACCTTATCGTGAGCCACACATCTTCAAAGGAAAACCTTGAGGATCTTAAGAGCAATGTTTCGGAACTTCTTAAAGTGCTTTATAAAGAGCCTTACAGCGGAGAGAAGTATGTGCCGTCTCCCGTTAAGTTAAATGAAGCATTTAAGAGCGCAGGACAGGTTCAGTATGTTGCCCGTTCGGGTAATTTCCTTAATAAGGGACTTAAATATACCGGTGCGTTAAAGGTACTTCGCGTAATGATGGGATATGACTATCTTTGGAATAACGTAAGAGTTTTAGGCGGAGCATACGGCTGCATGAGCTCATTTGGAAAGACAGGAGACTGTTACTTTGTTTCCTACAGGGATCCCAAACTTAAGGAGACCATGGAGGTCTACGAGAATGCAGCGGAATATATTGAAAATATCGAGCTTTCAGACAGACAGGTTCTGCAGTTTATCATAGGTACCATGTCGGATCTTGATGTGCCACTTACCCCCAGTGCCAAGGGTGATTATTCATTGAGTTCATATCTTACGAATAATCCCTATGAGGATATCCAGAAGGACAGAGATGAGGTTCTTTCCGCCAACGAAGAGGTGATACGAGGCCTTGGCAAATATATAAGGGCTTTCGTGGAGGATGGATATTTCTGCGTGGTTGGTAATGCGGAAAAGATAGAAGAAAATAAAGAAATGTTCATGAATGTAAGGAATCTTCTTTAAACCATGGCTGATAATTTTAAATCGGGCTTTGCAACGCTTATTGGACGCCCTAATGTAGGGAAGTCCACTCTCATGAATGAGATCATAGGGCAGAAGATAGCGATAACAAGCAACAAGCCTCAGACTACCAGAAACAGGATACAGACTGTTTATACAACTGAAAATGAGCAGATAGTTTTCTTAGACACTCCCGGGATCCATAAGGCAAAAAGCAAGCTGGGAACATATATGGTAGGGGTTGCCGAAAAAACATTAAATGACGTTGATGTCATATTATTTTTAGTTGAGCCCACAGATTACATAGGTGCCGGTGAAAAGCATATAATCGAACAGCTTAAAAAGGTAAAGGTTCCGGTTATACTTGTCATAAATAAGATAGACACGGTTAAGAAGGAAGACCTTTTAAGGTTCATATCTGTTTATTCAAATGAATATGATTTCGATGAGGTGGTTCCGGTGTCTGCCCTTAAGAGGGACAATGTGGATGAGCTCATTAAGTGCATAGTTAAATATCTTCCCTACGGAGAAATGTACTATGATGAGGATACGATAACCGACCAGCCGATGAAGCAGATAGTTGCAGAACTCATAAGGGAAAAGGCACTTAAGTGCTTAAATGACGAGATCCCTCATGGAATAGCTGTCACAGTTGAAAAAATGGATTTTCGTAAAACCATCGTAAACATAGACGCTACGATAATCTGCGAGAGAGAATCCCATAAGGGGATAATAATCGGGAAGGGCGGCTCGATGCTTAAAAAGATAGGCTCCGCTGCCAGATATGAAATAGAGGACCTTGTTGAAATGCAGGCAAATCTGCAGCTTTTCGTTAAAGTTAAAAAGGACTGGAGGGATTCTGACATCCTTCTTAAGAATTTCGGCTATGATGCAAAGGAAGATCTTTCATAGATTATGCAGGATTTAGTTGATGTTACCGGAATGGTGCTAAAACAGGAACCCATAGGAGAGTACGATAGACGCCTTCTCATCCTTACGAAGGAGAGGGGAAAGATATCCTGCTTTGCAAAGGGCTCAAGAAAAATGGGATCAAGGCTCATGGCAGCCACGAATCCCTTTTCTTTTGGAATATTTCATCTTTTTGAGGGAAGAAGCGCCTATTCACTTAACGGTGTGGAGATATCAAATTACTTCGAGGAATTCCGGGAGGATCTAAACGGAGCCATGTACGGCATGTATTTTCTTGAGGTGAGCGATTATTTTTCCCTTGAGAACATGGATGGCACCAATATGCTTAAACTTCTGTATCAGTCCTTAAGGGCACTTTCGGTGCCTTCCCTTGATAACTACCTTGTAAGGGCCGTCTTTGAGATAAAGGCAATTGTTTTAAACGGTGAATATCCGGGAATCCCCACTGATGAAAAGGGGAATATAAGGTATTCAGAGTCTTTGCAGTATGCCGTTAATTTTATAGCCTTAAGTTCAATAGAAAAGCTCTATACTTTTACATTAAAGGAAGAGGTGCTTAATGAACTTATTGAGGTGGCAGGGATATATATGCGCAGATTCACCGATAAGCATTTTAATTCCCTTGATATGCTTGAAACACTGTATTTACCATCTTGAAAACCTATGTTTGCTTTATTATAATGAGTTAGTTATGAAAAAATATCTGTCTTATATACTTACTTTGGGTGTGTTTCTTCTTTTGCTTACGGGCTGCGGTTCCGAGGCATCTAAGGATCCTGATACCAATATCACAATTTCAAAGGACGGTTCTCTTTCCTCGATCATTATTGAAAGCTTCGGAGAGAGTTATTATGACGTAAACGAACTCGAGACTGAGATCAATGAAGAGATAAGTGCCTATAACCTTAAGAATCCCGATGGGGTTAAGCTTAATAAGGTTTCGCTTGAAAATGATGTTGTTACTGTCAGGATGGAATATGCCTCATCCGATGATTATTCTTCATTTAACAGTGAGGACTTTTATGCCGGAAGCATAGAGGATGCGCTTAACAAGGGGATAAATATATCGGAAATCCTTACTGATGTAAACGATAAAACAAAGACAATATCTTCATCTGATATAAAGGATATGACCAAGGAAAAGATACTCATCACGGATTTTATGGGGACTGTTTATCTTCCCGGCAAAGCACTTTATATTTCTGATAACGTGACTGTATTTTCGGATGGGAAGTCAGTTAAGAACAACGGACTTTCCGAAGATGCTTATATAGTAATCTACAAATAAAGAGAGGACTCATTTATGGAAAAGACAATGGAAAAAATAGTTGCCCTTGCAAAGGGCAGAGGCTTCGTTTATCCCGGTTCGGAGATCTACGGCGGACTTGCAAATACATGGGATTACGGTAACCTCGGAGTTGAGCTTAAAAATAACGTAAAGAAGGCCTGGTGGCAGAAATTCGTTCAGGAGAATCCCTATAATGTAGGTGTTGACTGTGCAATATTAATGAATCCTCAGACATGGGTTGCTTCAGGACATTTAGGAGGCTTCTCAGATCCTCTTATGGATTGTAAGGAATGTCACGAAAGATTCCGTGCAGATAAGCTCATTGAGGATTTCGCTTCTGAAAACAATATAGAACTTGGAAAGCCCATCGATGCATTCTCTCAGGAAGAGATGAAGAATTTCATTGAAGAAAAGAACGTTCCCTGTCCTTCCTGCGGTAAGCACAATTTCACAGATATCAGACAGTTCAACCTTATGTTTAAGACCTTCCAGGGTGTAACAGAGGATGCAAAGAACACCGTATATTTAAGACCCGAAACAGCACAGGGTATATTCGTAAACTTCAAGAACGTTCAGAGAACCTCTCGTAAGAAGATTCCCTTCGGTATCGGTCAGATCGGTAAGTCATTCCGTAACGAGATCACTCCCGGTAACTTCACCTTCAGAACCAGGGAATTTGAGCAGATGGAGCTTGAATTCTTCTGCGAGCCCGGAACAGACCTTGAGTGGTTCCAGTACTGGAGAGGCTTCTGCAGAGATTTCCTTCTTGCTCTTGGCATCAAGGAAGATGAGATGAGATTAAGAGATCATGCTCCCGAGGAGCTTTGCTTCTATTCAAAGGGAACAACGGATATCGAATTCCTCTTCCCCTTCGGCTGGGGTGAACTTTGGGGTATTGCTGACAGAACAGATTATGACCTTACTCAGCATCAGAACACCTCAGGTGAGGATATGACATACTTCGATGATGTTAAGAATGAGAAATATATCCCTTATGTTATCGAGCCTTCACTTGGCGCGGACAGAGTAGTTCTTGCCTTCCTTTGCGCAGCATATGATGAGGAGAATATCGGAACAGAAGAGAATCCCGACATCAGAACAGTGATGCATTTCCATCCTGCTCTTGCGCCTGTTAAGATCGGTGTCCTTCCTTTATCAAAGAAGTTAAATGAGGGCGCTGAAAAGATATACGCTGAGCTTTCAAAGAAATATAACTGTGAATTCGATGACAGAGGAAATATCGGTAAGAGATACCGTCGTCAGGATGAGATCGGAACACCCTTCTGCATCACCTATGACTTTGATTCGGAAACTGACAACTGTGTCACAGTTCGTTTCAGGGACACCATGGAGCAGGAAAGAGTTGCTATCGCAGATCTTGATGCTTTCTTTGCAGATAAGTTTGATATTGATCTTGCCTGTGGCAAATAAAACTGTATATTAGCACAGGCGAGAAAGCTATATATCGATTGCAAGGCGCGCTTTCGCTCTGGTGCGCTTGCTTTTAGCTGAGCGAGTGATTTTGAATTTGTGTTCTGAAGAATAGTTTGTATGTGAGAAAATGTATATTGATCGTAAGGCCTTTTGCGCTACTCGTTACTTGGCGAGGTTCTTTCGAGCCTGGTAACGTAAGTAAGCGCAAGCAGAGCGAAAGCGTGCCTGAGATCAAAATACATTTTCGAACCAAAGTTATATTAAAAAAGGAAAAATTATGAGTGAATTTACGTCAAAGGAATTAAGAAAGAGCTGGATCAAGTTCTACGAGGACAGAGGCCATGTAAACTGCGGAGCAGTTTCACTTGTTTCTGATGGTTCTACCGGAGCAATGTTCAATGTTGCCGGAATGCAGCCCATCATGCCTTATCTTCTGGGAAAGAAGCATCCTCTTGGAACAAGGCTTTGCAACGTGCAGGGCTGTGTCAGAACCAATGATATAGACGGTATCGGAGATAAATCGCATCTGTCTTTCTTTGAGATGATGGGCTCCTGGTCTTTGGGAGATTATTTTAAGAAGGAAAGATGCAAGTGGAGCTATGAGCTTTTAACCGAAGTATTTAAGTTTGACAGGGATCACCTCGCAGCAACTGTATTTGCAGGTGATGAGAATGCTCCCAGAGATGAAGAGGGTGCTAAATACCGTATTGAATCAGGCTTTAAGCCCGAGAACGTGTTCTATCTTCCTGCTGAGGATAACTGGTGGGGACTTGAGTACGGACCCTGCGGACCTGATTCTGAGATGTTCTATGTATCAGATGTTCCTCCCTGCGGACCTGACTGTAAGCCGGGATGCCACTGCGGCAAATATACAGAGGTTGGTAATGATGTATTTATGCAGTATGAGAAGCATATGGACGGTCATCTTACACCTCTTGAGAAGAAGAACGTTGATACAGGCTGGGGACTTGAGAGAAACCTTGCTTTCTTAAACGGAATAGACGACGTATATAAGACGGATCTTTTTGCACCTATAATTGCTTATATGGAAAAGGCATCCGGAATTAAGTACGAAGCAGATGAAAAGTCAACCAGATCCATGAGAATAATCGCCGATCATATAAGGACAGCAGTTATGCTCATAGGAGATGAGGCTAAACTTCTTCCTTCCAATGAAAAGGCCGGCTATGTATTAAGAAGACTTATAAGACGTGCCATAAGACATGGAAATAATATTTCCTTAAAGACAGAGGATTTCTTAAAAATCGCAAGCATTTATATTGATGATATTTATGATGATTCTTATCCTCTTCTTACCGAGAACAGAGAGTTTATCTTAAATGAGCTTAAGAAGGAAATAGAGCGTTTCGAGGCTACCATCGAGAATGGTCTTAAGGAATATAAGAGGATCCTTGAAGCAAAGAAGAATGAAAAAGCCGATACCATTGATGGTAAGAGTGCATTCAGATTATATGACACCTTCGGATTCCCTCTTGAACTTACGGTCGAGATGGCAGAAGAGGAAGGCCTGAAGGTTGACGAGGAAGCCTTTTCTAAGTGCATGGAGGAGGCTAAGGAGCTTGCAAGAGCAAACGCAGCATTCTCACAGAAGGCTGCAGATGTTGATGTGTTTGAAAGCCTTGATGCGTCAATCGTAAGCGAGTTTGTTGGCTATGATAAGCTTTCATTAAATGAAAAGATTGCGGCTATGGCCAATGAAAGCGAAATGGTTTCATCTCTTTCAAAGGGAGAAAACGGAACCATCATCACACTTAAGACTCCCTTCTATGCAACAATGGGCGGACAGAAGGGCGATGTTGGAAAGATCACTACTAAAACAGGAACCTTTAAGGTTAAGGATACAGTAAAGCTTCCCGGCGGAAGAATAGGTCATATCGGAACTGTTACGGAAGGAAGCATAAATGTATCGGATGAGGCTTCATTAGAGGTATGTCCCATCTGCCGTAAAAAGACCTGTCGTAACCACTCAGCAACACACCTTCTTCAGGCAGCACTTCAGTCTGTTCTTGGAAACGGTGTTCATCAGCAGGGCTCTTATCAGGATACTGAAAGAACCAGATTTGACTTCAGTTACGATAAGGCAATGACACCTGATGAGATCTCAAAGGTTCAGGCTATAGTAAATGAAAAGATAATGGAGGCGCTTCCTGTAGTTACTGATGTTATGGGAGTTGACGAGGCTAAGGCTTCAGGCGCCATGGCATTATTCGGAGAAAAGTACGGAGATTCGGTAAGAGTTGTTTCCATGGGAGATTTCTCAAAGGAACTCTGTGGTGGTACACATGTTTCGAATACCCAGGAGATCATGAGCTTCAAGATTGTTTCCGAGTCGGGCGTAGCAGCTGGTGTTCGCCGTATTGAAGCCATAACCGGTGATAATGTATTAAGCTATTACTCAAATATAGAGGAAATGCTTAATAATGCAGCTAAGACGCTTAAATCCACACCTTCAGAGGTTGCAGCAAGGATAGAGGCACTCCAGGCACAGCTTAAGAGCCTTAATTCAGAACTTGAATCCTTAAAGTCAAAGGCAGCAAAGGATGCCCTTGGCGATGTTATGGGCAAGGTTAAGGAAATAAACGGTGTAAAGGTTCTGGCAACAAAGGTAAGCGGAGTTGACATGAACGGCTTAAGAGATTTGGGAGACCAGTTAAAGACAAAGCTCGGAGATGGCGTAGTTGTGCTTATGTCCGATGTTGAAGGAAAGGTCAATATGATCTCAATGGCAACAGAGGGTGCTCTTTCAAAGGGAGTACATGCAGGAAATCTTATTAAGTCCATTGCTTCAAAGGTCGGCGGAGGCGGCGGCGGAAAGCCCAACATGGCCCAGGCCGGCGGAAAGAATCCTGCGGGAATAGATGAAGCCCTTGATGAAAGTATCAAGGTTCTTTCAGATCAGATTAAGTAATATTTTTATTGACTAATATATTTTTAATCGCTATAATAACGCTTGTGTGTGAGCACGAATAACCTAATCAGCTAGTATTTAGGGGCTGAAGGGAGGGTAGAAAATGTCTAACGTAATAGTTAAAGAGGGCGAGAGCTTAGACAGCGCATTACGTCGTTTCAAGAGAAGCTGCGCTAAGGCCGGAATCCAGCAGGAGATCCGTAAGCGTGAGCACTACGAGAAGCCTTCAGTTAAGCGTAAGAAGAAGTCTGAGGCTGCCAGAAAGCGCAAATATAACTAATAGTAATTTACGGGGCTTCATTTTGAAGCCCCAATTTTTTTACTTAAATGGCAAACAGTGGGAGATTTTGGAATATGAGTGCATCTGAGATAATACTTCTCATCATATTACTGATAATACTCTTTTTCATAGCGGTGATGGTCGTTGATTGTCACCGCCTTGTTATAAGAAATTACGATTACGAGTCTGATCGTGTCGGTAAGGATATAAAGATAGTGCTTTTATCAGACCTTCACAGCAAGACTTTTGGTAAAGGGAACGTAAGACTTATTAAAAAGATCAACGACATTGAACCGGATCTTATATGTATTTCAGGGGATATGTATACCTCAATGAAGTCCGATAAGGGGGATGTTGCAAAAAGCCTTATAAAGGAGCTTTCAAAAAAATACAGGATAATCTACTCTAACGGGAACCATGAGCAGAAGACGAAGCTTATGCCCGAGGAATTCCCGGGAACCTACGAGGAATATGAAACTTTCCTTAAGGAATACGGTGTTATCCATCTTCAGAATGAAAGCTATGAAGATAGTGAAAGCAATCTTAAGTTCTACGGTCTTGAGCTTCCCTTTAAATATTACAGGAAGTTTAAAAGATATGAACCCTCAAAGGAAGAAATATGTTCTCTTATAGGAGATATTGATGATGATAAGGTTAATATACTTATAGCCCATAATCCCCAGTATTTCGAAAGCTATGCGCTATGGGGAGCAGACCTTACCTTTTCGGGACATGTACATGGCGGCCTTATGAGATTTCCCCTGGGGCTTGGAGCAATTTCTCCTAATTTTACGCTTTTTCCCAAATACAGCGGTGGTAAATATTTGATAGGAAAGCATATGATGGTGTTAAGCTGCGGGCTTGGTACCCATCACCTTCCAATAAGGATATTTAACCCCGGGGAGATATCCCTTATAAACATAACAAAAACGCGGGTTATTTAAATTGCCCTTCTATTGAAATTGAATAAATGCTTTGATACAATATCTTGTGGTTGCCTTAAGAAGCGACCACAAGATATTTTTGTATAAAGGAATATATATTTATGCTCGATCATAAGCTCTTTGACCACACAATATTAAAGCCGGATGCCACAAAGGATGAAGTCCTTAAGATATGCGATGAAGCCAAGGAATACGGCTTTATGTCTGTCTGTGTAAACAGCTATTACACACCACTTGTACATGCAGCACTTATGGGCTCTCAGGTTAAGGTATGTACGGTTGTGGGCTTTCCTTTAGGTCAGATGAGCACAGAGACCAAGGCTCTTGAAACAGCCTATGCTGTGGAATGCGGAGCAGATGAGATAGATATGGTGATAAATGTGGGCGCCTTAAAGGACGGCGATGATGCTGAGGTGCTTGCTGACATAAGGGCTGTTAGGGCCTGCACTAAGGGTAAGGTACTTAAGGTCATAATCGAGACCTGCCTTCTTACCGATGAGGAAAAGGTTAGAGCCTGCAAGCTTTCAGTAGAGGCGGGCGCTGATTTTGTTAAGACCTCCACGGGATTTTCTAAAGGTGGCGCAACGGCTGAGGATGTAAAGCTTATGCGGGATACTGTAGGACCTGACATAGGAGTTAAGGCATCAGGTGGAATAAGGGATAAAAAGACAGCACTCATGATGATAGAAGCGGGTGCTTCAAGGCTTGGAACCTCAGCAACCATAGCTATAGTAGGAGAGTAACATGGCAATTAACGTTAAACTTGAAGTATTTGAAGGACCACTTGACCTTCTTCTTCATCTCATAGATAAAAATAAAGTCGATATATATGATATCCCCATCGTTACCATCACGGAGCAGTATCTTGAGTACATCAGACAGATGGAAACAGAAGATATGAACGTGATGAGCGAGTTCCTTGTTATGGCGGCAACCCTTCTTGACATAAAGTGCCGTATGCTCCTGCCCAGAGAACTTAATGAGGAAGGCGAGGAAGAGGATCCCAGAATGGAACTTGTGGAGAAGCTTCTTGAATATAAGATGTGCAAATATATGGCTTATGAGCTTAAGGACATGCACGTGGATGCTTCAAGAACCTATTTTAAGGGGCGTACGCTTCCCAAGGAGATAGAAGATTACAGGGAGCCCTATGATCTTCCTGAGATTTTGGGAGACACCAATTTAGGTAAGCTTCAGGAACTTTTCCGAATGGTCATGAAGCGCTCTGAGGATAAGATAGACCCTGTCAGAGCATCCTTCGGCAATATCAAAAAGGATGAGATAGATATGGATCTTAAGGCTAGGCATATCTTTGACTATGTAAAGAGCCATGATACCTTCTCCTTCGTTGAACTTTTAGAGAAGCAGGAGTCAAAGATAGAAAAGATAGTAACCTTCCTTGTTGTGCTTGAAATGATGAAGATAGGACAGGTAACTATTGCACAGAGTGCCATATTCGGTGATATAATGATAACCTCAGTGCCAGATTTCGTAGCACCTGAGGATTTCGTAATGACTGCATTCTGATAAACAGGATTTTAAAGATATGACAAATAAACAAAAGAAGGCTGTACTTGAAGCCATTCTCTTCACAATGGGAGATGCTGTCGAAACAGAAAGACTTGCGCTTGTCATTGAAGAAGATAAAGATAAAACAAAAAAACTCTTAAAGGAGCTTCAGAAAGAATATGAGGAATCAGAGCGGGGAATGACCCTTATGGAGCTTGATGATTCCTTCCAGATGTGTACGAAGGCTTCCATGTATGAGTATCTTGTAAAGATAGCAAAAACACCAAGAAAGTATTCAATTTCCGATTCTATGCTTGAGACTCTTTCAATAGTTGCCTACAAGCAGCCGATCACAAGGGCTGAGATAGAGCGTGTAAGAGGAGTTTCCTGTGATCATGCAATAAACAGACTCCTTGAATTCGGACTTATAACTGAACTTGGAAGGCTTGATGCACCGGGAAAACCGATCCTTTTCGGAACCACGGAGGAATTCTTAAGAAGCTTTGGTGTTAAGTCCCTTGAAGAGCTTCCTGAACTTTCCTCAGTGCAGATTGAAGAATTCAGGATACAGGCCGAGGCAGAGGCGGCAAATGTAGACGTTGATATTTAATTTTCTTTGTTTTATTTAAGCAAGTTTCCCTATGAAACTTGCTTTCTTTGTGTTATACTATCATAGGTTTTTTGTGAAATTATATAATTTTATAAATGGAGGTCAAATTATGAGTACTACTTCACAGGCAAGAGGAAGAATTGCTTCTCTTCTTGACGACAACAGCTTTGTTGAAATCGGTGCTAAGGTTACAGCAAGAAGTACAGATTTCAATCTTAAGCTCACCGAGACCCCTTCTGATGGTGTTATCACCGGCTATGGAGTGATCAACGGTTCCCTTGTGTATGTGTATAGCCAGGATGCTTCCGTACTTAACGGCAGCGTTGGTGAAATGCATGCTAAGAAGATCGTTAAGCTTTACGAAATGGCTATCAAGATGGGTGCTCCTATCATCGGACTTGTTGAATCAGCAGGTTTAAGACTTCAGGAAGCTACTGATGCACTTAATGCATTCGGTGAGATCTATCTCAAGCAGGCTGAGGCTTCAGGTGTTATTCCCCAGATCAATGCAGTTTTCGGTAACTGCGGCGGTGCACTTGCAATTTCTTCTTCTATGGCTGATTTCACATTCATGGAAGAAAAGAATGCTAAGCTTTTCGTTAATGCACCTAACTGTATCGATGGAAATTATGCTTCAAAGTGCGATACATCTGCAGCAGCATATCAGGCTAAAGAGACAGACAATGTTGATTATGTAGGAGATGAGGCTTCCGTAATTTCTGCTATCAGAGATTTAGTTGCCATGCTTCCTGCAAATAACGAGGGCGAGTACAACTTTGAGTGCACAGATGATCTTAACAGAAGCTGTTCATCACTTGCTTCTTCAATTGCAGATCCTGCAATCGCTCTTACACAGATCTCTGATAATGCCAATGTATTTGAGCTTAAGTCAGAGTATGCAAAGGAAGTTGTTACTGCATTTATCAAGTTAAACGGAGCAACTGTTGGTGTTGTTGCAAACAGAACAGTTCTTTATGATGAAAACGGAGAGGTTAAGGAGAAATTTGAGCCTGTTATGAGCGCAAGAGCATGCGTTAAGGCTGCAGACTTCGTTAACTTCTGTGATGCTTTCGAGATCCCTGTTCTTACACTTACCAATGTTAAGGGATTCAAGGCGTGCGAGTGCAATGAAAAGAAGATCGCAAAGGCAGCTGCAAAGCTTACATATGCCTTCGCTAATGCTTCAGTTCCCAAGGTTAATGTTATTACAGGTGAGGCATTTGGTTCTGCTTATGTAATGATGAACTCTAAGGCAGTAGGCGCAGATATCACTATCGCATGGCCTGATGCCAAGATCGGTTCGATGGACTCAAAGCTTGCAGCAAAGATAATCTGCGATGGCAAGAGCTCAGATGAGATCGATGCATGTGCTAAGGAATATGATGCACTCCAGAACAATGTAGAAAGTGCTGCTAAGCGCGGATACGTTGATGAGATAGTTGAAAGCGCTGATACACGTAAGTATGTTATCGGAGCTTTTGAGATGCTTTTTACTAAGAATGAAGTTCCTGCGAAGAAGCACGGAACAGTATAATTACGAAAGGAAGCAATTCATATGAAAAAGTGGTTAATCGCATTAAGCATGAGTCTTTGCTTGCTTTCATTAACTGCGTGTGGTTCACAGGAAGAGGTTTCTTACCTTTCAGATTCAGAGGCTCTGCAGGAAGCTGGGTATGATGCTCAGATGGTTGCAAGCATCATCCAGAATGATATGGTTGATGAATATGTTTACCAGATGGAGCAGCAGTACGGAATGGGTACTGTTATGCAGAATGCCTGCGACAGCATGTCAAGTGCCATTGAAGAGATGGGAAATCTGGTCCAGGTAGGTGATCTTGTATCGAATTCCGTTGAGCTTGATAAGCTCGGCAATCCTTATGAGGGAACTATTGAGGTTACCTTAGAGGGTACGGAAAGAGATGCAACCTTCGAGGTCGTTTTCGAGCGCGGAGATTATAAGAGCTTTACCACCAATGTTAATTACAGCTTCGGCGAGAGCATGGGCAAGGCAGGCCTTAATACCCTCATCGGTATGGGCACAGTATTTATTGTTTTGATTCTGATATCTTTGATCATCAGCCTCTTCGGATTTATTCCCAAGATTCAGGCAGCTTTTTCTAAGAAGCCTGCTGAGTCAGCTAAGGAAAAGGCAGTTGATGCTACTATTGAGCAGATCGTTGCCAATGAAGAATTATCAGATGACACAGAACTTGTAGCAGTTATTTCAGCTGCAATAGCAGCTTATGAAGGCTCATCAGGTGACGGCTTCGTAGTAAGAAGCATCAGAAGAGCTCGTTAATCAGAATTTAGGAGGAATTAAACCAATGAAGAATTATACAATTACCGTTAACGGCAACGTATATGATGTAGTAGTAGAAGAGGGAGCAACTTCCGGCGCAGTTGCAGCCGCACCCGCAGCTCCCAAGGCAGCACCTAAGGCAGCTCCTGCAGCAGCTCCCAAGGCAGCAAGCGCAGGCGCAGGCTCTGTAAAGATCGAAGCAGGTGCAGCAGGTAAGGTATTTAAGATCGAGGCTTCTGTTGGCCAGGCAGTTAAGAAGGGTGATGCAGTAGTTGTCGTTGAGGCCATGAAGATGGAGATCCCTGTAGTAGCTCCCCAGGACGGAACTGTAGCTTCAATTGATGTAGCAGTTGGCGATGCTGTTGAGGCAGGCGCTTGCTTAGCAACATTAAAGTAATAGACGCTACAGAGGACGCAAGTCCAATACTACAAGGAGGAAAAGCAAATGAGTTATATTGCAACTACACTTAGCAATCTGATTCACCAGACAGCGTTTTTTAACCTGACCTGGGGCAATTTCATAATGATCATCGTTGCTTGTGTATTTTTGTATCTTGCCATTGCAAAGGGATTCGAGCCTCTGCTTCTTACCCCTATTGCATTTGGTATGCTGTTAGTAAACATATACCCCGATATCATGCTTTCCATCGAGGATTCTTCTAACGGCGTCGGCGGACTGCTCTATTATTTCTATCTGTTAGATGAATGGGCTATCCTGCCTTCACTTATTTTCATGGGCGTTGGAGCAATGACAGACTTCGGTCCCCTTATTGCCAACCCCAAGAGCTTCCTTTTGGGAGCAGCTGCACAGTTCGGTATCTTTGCAGCATATTTCGGAGCTATAGCAATGGGCTTTAATGATAAGGCCGCAGCTGCTATTTCAATCATCGGTGGTGCTGATGGCCCTACATCTATTTTCCTTGCAGGAAAGTTAGGACAGACGGCTTTGTTAGGACCTATCGCCGTGGCAGCATATTCATACATGTCACTGGTTCCCATCATACAGCCTCCGATCATGAAGTTATTTACAACTGAGAAGGAACGTAAGATCAAGATGGGTCAGCTTCGTCCCGTAAGTAAGCTTGAGAAGATCCTTTTCCCTATAGTCGTTACTATAGTTGTATGTCTCATCCTTCCCACAACAGCACCCCTTGTTGGTATGCTGATGCTCGGAAACCTTTTCAGAGAGTCAGGCGTTGTACGTCAGCTCCAGGAGACAGCTTCAAATGCACTTATGTACATAGTAGTTATCGTGCTCGGTACATCAGTTGGTGCAACAACATCAGCTGAGGCATTCCTTAATGCCAGCACACTTAAGATCGTAGTACTGGGACTTATAGCATTTGCATTCGGTACTGCAGCCGGAGTTCTGTTCGGTAAACTTATGTGCGTACTTTCGAAGGGCACTGTTAATCCGCTTATCGGTTCTGCAGGAGTTTCCGCAGTGCCTATGGCTGCCAGAGTTTCTCAGAAGGTCGGTGCTGAAGCCGATCCCACGAACTTCCTCCTGATGCATGCCATGGGACCTAACGTAGCCGGAGTTATCGGTACAGCCGTTGCTGCCGGAACGTTCATGGCCGTATTCGGAGTATTCTAAGATTTAGACCAATATATTTATTAATCAGAAAGGAAATATTAAAATGTCAGATCAGGTTAAAAAGCCGGTTGGAATCATGGAAACAGTGCTTCGTGATGCTCATCAGTCTCTGATAGCAACCAGAATGCCTACCGAGAAGATGCTTCCAATCGTTGATAAAATGGATAAAGTCGGCTACCACGCAGTAGAGTGCTGGGGCGGAGCTACATTTGATGCATCCCTTCGTTTCCTCAAGGAGGATCCCTGGGACAGACTTCGTAAGTTAAGAGACGGCTTCAAGAACACAAAGCTTCAGATGCTTTTCAGAGGCCAGAACATCTTAGGTTACAGACCTTATGCAGATGATGTTGTATATGCTTTCGTTGAGAAGTCTATTGCAAACGGTATTGATGTTATCAGAATTTTTGACTGCTTAAATGATATCCGTAACCTTCAGGCTGCAGTTGATGCAACCAACAAGATCAAGAAGCAGGAAGGCCGTGGAGAGTCTCAGATCGCTCTTTCTTATACCTTAGGTGATGCTTATACTCTTGAGTACTGGGCAGATATGGCTAAGAAGATCGAGGAGATGGGTGCAGATTCAATCTGTATCAAGGATATGGCAGGACTTCTTGTTCCTTACAAGGCTGCAGAGCTTGTTAAGACCTTAAAGGAGAGCACAAAGCTTCCTATCCAGCTTCATACACACTACACCTCAGGTGTTGCTTCAATGACATACCTTAAGGCTGTTGAGGCCGGTGTTGATGTTATTGACTGTGCAATTTCACCCTTCGCACTTGGAACATCTCAGCCTGCTACAGAGGTTATGGTTGAGACCTTCAGAGGCACACCCTATGATACAGGCTATGATCAGAATCTCCTTGCTGAGATCGCTGATTACTGGAGACCTTACCGTGAGGAGTGCATTGAGTCAGGCCTCATGAGCACCAAGGTTTTGGGTGTTAACATTAAGACCCTTCTTTACCAGGTTCCCGGCGGTATGCTTTCCAACATGGTTTCACAGCTTAAGGAACAGCATGCTGAAGACAGATACAATGATGTTCTTGAAGAGATCCCCAGAGTTCGTAAGGACTGCGGTGAGCCTCCTCTTGTTACACCTTCATCACAGATCGTCGGAACACAGGCTATCTTTAATGTCCTTATGGGCGAAAGATATAAGATGGCTACAGGTGAGTTCAAGGATCTTCTTCGTGGTAACTACGGCCAGACAGTTAAGCCTATGAACCAGGAAGTTATTGACAAGGTTATTCCCGGTGAGGTTCGTCATACTGAGAGATCTGCAGAAGCTACAGGACATACAGAGCCCGAGCTTGCAGGTATCGAGGCAGAGATGAAGCAGTGGAAGCAGCAGGATGAGGATGTGCTTTCTTATGCATTATTCCCTCAGGTTGCCACAGACTTCTTCAAGTACCGTCAGGCACAGCAGGAGAAGGTTGATCTTACCAAGGCAGATACCAAGAACGCAGCTTATCCTGTTTGATCAGATAGGTTAACGTAAAATATTGTACTTTTAATAAGGCCTTACCACAAGATGTTGTGGAAGGCCTTATTTTTCTAGCTTTTTTAATAAAAATTGTTATTTTTTGATTGACATTAGCGTTAACATAAGTTAAGATAACTAGTGTTACGAATATGGGGGTAAGAAATGGCTAGAAAAGAAACAGTTACCAAAACAATTTTACTTGATGCGGCATTTGCAATGCTGAAGGAAGAGGGCTTTGACCAGGTTACGGCCAGGAAACTTGCAGCTAAGGCAAACTGCTCAACGCAGCCTATCTTCAGAATATATGAAAACATGGAAGAACTCTATGTTGATCTCTTTGCAAAGGCTGTTGATTCCTTCGAGGAATACTATCAGGCATTTCCCAAGACAACGGTTGTTCCCTTTGTTAATTTAGGACTTGCTTATATACTTTACGCACAGAAATATCCCAATGTGTTTAAACTCCTGTTCCTTTCAAATGAAAGATATGGACGTTCCCTTTACGACATGATTAACGGCGAAAGCGGAAATGTTACAAGAGAGATCCAGGCAGCAAAGTCTCAGGGAGCAAACGATGCCCAGGGATTATTCATGAAGATGTGGATGTTCATCCACGGCGTAGCATGCATGTCTCTTACCGGAGATTATGATCTTTCAGAGGATGAGACCGTGATAATGTTAAAGGATGCATATGCTTCCTTCAGATAAGCACATATGATAATATGATTTCGAAGCCCTTCGCTTTTGGCGGAGGGCTTTTTCTATGCTATAATGGAAGAGCTCAATTTTGATACGGAGAAATATATGGACGAGACTAAAGATATAATTTCCAGAATGAATGAACGCTTCATGAAGATGAGTAAGGGACATAAGGCCATTGCTGCCTTTATTTCCGACCATTATGATGAGGCGGCCTTTATGACGGCGGCGAAGATCGGTCAGACGGTTGGTGTATCTGAATCCACTGTTGTAAGATTTGCCACGGGACTTGGCTATGAAGGATATCCTGAATTTCAGAAGGCACTTGCGGACTGGGTTCAGAGCAAATTAAACAGGGTCCAGAAGATAGGAACCAAGTATAAGAACAACTCCCAGTCTGAGGTTATCCATTCGGTTTTAAGTGCTGATATCGAAAAGATACAGGATACCATTTCAAACCTTGACCCCCAGGCTTTTGCCGATGCGGTGGATATCATACTTAATGCAAAGACGGTTTATGTGGTTGGATTAAGGTCCTGTGAACCTCTTGCGGACTTTTTGCAGTTTTACCTTAATATGATAAGAGGCGAGGTGGTGCTTCTTAAGACAACCTCGGTTACCGAGATGTTTGAGCAGATGATAAGGATATCGGAAAAGGACTGCATTATAGGTATAAGTTTTCCCAGATATTCCATGAGGACTCTTAAGGCAATGGAATTTGCCAAGGACAGGAGAGCAAAGATAATAACAATAACAGACTCAATCCACTCCCCCATGAACCTTTATTCATCCTGCAATCTTTTATCAAGGTCTGACATGGTTTCAATAGTTGATTCGCTTGTTGCACCACTTTCGCTCATTAATGCTTTGGTGGTTGCATTATGCCTTAAGGTGCCTGATTCCGTTAAGAATAACCTTGAGACCCTTGAGGATGTCTGGAATAATTATCAGGTTTACCTTAATGATGAGATCAATTTCATCGACGAGGAGCCTATGCTTAATTATCCCCTTATGAAGATCAAGGAAGCCGAGGGAGAAACAGAAGGTGAAAACTAAAGTTTTGGTAATAGGAGGCGGTGCTGCCGGAATGATGGCAGGCTACGCTGCTTCATTAAACGGGGCGGAAGTTACTATCCTTGAAAAGAACGAAAAGCTGGGTAAAAAGCTTTTCATAACAGGCAAGGGAAGATGCAATGTGACAAATGCCTGCGAGGATGAGGATTTTTTTAAGAATGTAATATCAAATCCCAGATTCCTTTATAGTGCCTATTATGGATTTAACAATATTTCCCTTATGTCTCTTATAGAAGAAAACGGTTGTCCCTTAAAGACAGAGCGGGGAAACAGGGTATTTCCGGTTTCAGACCATTCCTATGATATTCTTGATGCCCTTAAAAATATGCTTAAGAAAAATGACGTACGTGTCATTTTAAATACAAAAGTCACATCCATTGAAGATGATCATGTCTTTACCGACACCGGGAAAAGATTCCCATATGATTCACTTATAATAGCAACGGGCGGTATATCCTATAAGCAGACCGGATCGACAGGAGACGGTTACCGTTTCGCCAAAGAGATGGGGCATGAGATAATAGAGCCCATAGGAGGGCTTATCCCGCTTGAGTGCAGGGAAGTGGATGACTGCGTTTCCATGCAGGGCTTATCCCTTAAAAATGTGAAATTACGGATAGAGGCAGAAGGAAATAAAAGACCTGTATTTGAAGACTTCGGGGAGATGCTCTTTACCCATTTCGGGATAAGCGGGCCTCTTGTGCTTTCTGCATCCTCTTATATCGGGCGTAAATATAAAGGTTCTTCACTTACGGCGCATATCGATCTTAAAAGTGCGCTTTCCCATGACGAACTTGATAAGAGAGTGCTTCGGGATTTTGATGAGTTTAAAAATAAAAGCTTCGGAAATTCCCTTGGGAAATTGCTCCCCTCAAGCATGATCCTGGTTATAGTTAAAAGAAGCGGCATAGATCCATTAAAAAAGGTAAATGAGATAAAAAAAGAAGAAAGAGAAACACTTGTTAATCTTCTTAAGGATTTTAAATTAAGCATTTCCGGAACAAGAGATATCAACGAGGCCATAATCACCATGGGAGGAGTTAACGTCAAAGAGATAAATCCCTCCACAATGGAATCCAAAATAAAGAAAAATATATATTTTGCAGGAGAGGTCATAGATATTGATGCTCTTACGGGGGGCTTTAATCTTCAGAGCGCGTTTTCGACAGGATACCTTGCAGGAACAAGTGCAAGCGCGTTAAACGATTAAATAAAAAGTTAAATAAGCGTTATCTTGCTTTAAGTAATCACTAAGGAGAAATAAGATGGGAATTAATGTTGCAATAGACGGACCTGCAGGAGCAGGAAAGAGCACCATAGCAAAAAAGGTAGCTAAAAAACGTAATTTCATATACGTGGATACCGGTGCGATGTACAGGGCAGTTGCCTATTATATGCTTAAAAACAATATAGACGGAAATGATGAGGCTTTAGTTGCCTTAAAGGCTTCCGAGGCAGACGTTACCATCAAATACATTGATGGAGAGCAGGTTGTTTTCTTAAACGGAGAGAATGTGAATCAATACCTTAGGACAGAAGAGACCGGGAATATGGCCTCTCTTACCTCAAAGAATCCTGCTGTCAGGAAACGCCTTACTGAGCTTCAGAAGAAGCTTGCCAAAGAAAATGATGTTGTCATGGACGGACGTGATATCGGCACCGTGGTACTGCCAGATGCGAACGTAAAGATATATTTAACCGCAGATCCCCATGTAAGGGCTAAAAGGCGTTTTGATGAGCTTGTATCAAAGGGCGAAAAGCCGGATATTGATGAGATTGAAAAATCCATAATTTTAAGGGATAAGCAGGATATGGAACGGAAGATATCACCCCTTAAGAAGGCAGATGATGCCATTTTAGTGGACTCCTCTTATATGTCCATCGATGAAGTGGCCGAAAAAATATTAAGTCTTATCAAATAAAGGAACGAAAAATGGAAGTAATACTTGCAGAACATTCCGGCTTCTGTTTCGGAGTAAATAAAGCGGTTAAGCTTGTATATGATCTTGTTGACTCAGACGAAAAAATATATACCTATGGCCCCATAATCCACAATGAAGAGGTTGTTTCTGATCTTTCCTCAAAGGGAGTTTCGGTTATAAATTCAGAGGATGAGCTTAATAACCTTAAAGAGGGTACCGTGGTCATACGGGCCCATGGAATCCCCAAGAGCACATATGACATCCTTGAAAAGAACGGACTTAAATATGTTGATGGAACATGTCCCTTTGTAAAAAGGATACACAATATAGTAAAGGAGCATTCCGAAAACGGCGAGGATATCATAGTTGTGGGAGATCCGAAGCATCCGGAGATAATAGGCATTGTGGGCTGGACTCTTAACGGAGCCACTGTCATTAATTCCGTGGAGGAAGCCCAAAATTACGAGGGGCCTAAGGACAGGACAATCTGTATTGTTGCACAGACCACATTTAAAATAGCAAGATTTCAAGAATTAGTTGAAATTATTAGAAATAAAGGGTACAATGTTAATGTTGTGGATACTATATGTAATGCAACGAAAGAAAGGCAAGAGTCGGCTGGATCATTGGCGCAGGAAGTCGATGCTATGATCGTTATAGGCGGGCGAAACAGTTCCAATACACAGAAGCTTTACGACATCTGCCGTGAACACTGCGAGCATACCTATTTTGTTCAGTCAGTATCGGATCTTGACCTTGATCTACCTCAAACTGCTTTGAAGGTAGGTATTACCGCGGGGGCTTCCACCCCAAATAATATTATCGAGGAGGTTCAAAATTATGTCAGAATTAACTTTTGAACAAATGTTGGAAGAATCTTTAAAGACAATACATACAGGAGAGGTAGTTGAAGGTACAGTCATTGATGTTAAGCCTGATGAAATCATCCTTAACATCGGCTACAAGTCAGACGGTATATTAACTCGTAATGAGTATTCTAACGAGAATGTTGACCTTACTACTGTTGCCAAGCTTGGCGACACCATGGAAGTAAAAGTCTTAAAGGTAAATGACGGTGAGGGCCAGGTACTTCTCACCTACAAGAGACTCGCAGCAGACAGAGGCTCTAAGAGAATTGAAGAAGCCTTCAATAACCAGGAGGTTCTTAAGGCTAAGGTTACTCAGGTTCTTGGCGGCGGCGTATGCGTAGTAGTTGAAGAGGTTCGTATCTTTATCCCCGCAAGCCTTGTTTCAGATACCTATGAGAAGGATCTTAACAAGTACATGGGCCAGGAGATCGAGTTCGTTATCACTGAGTACAATCCTAAGAGACGTCGTTACATCGGTGACCGCAAGCAGCTTCTTGTTGCAAGCAAGGCTGAGCAGCAGGCTGAGATCTTAGCTAAGATCAAGGTTGGTGATGTTATCGAAGGAACAGTTAAGAATGTTACAGATTTCGGAGCATTCGTAGACATAGGCGGTATGGACGGTCTCCTTCATATCTCAGAGATGTCATGGGGCAGAGTTGAGAATCCCAAGAAGGTATTCAAGATCGGCGATTCAGTTAAGTGCTACATCAAGGATATCACAGGCAACAAGATCGCTCTTTCTGCTAAGTTTGACGATGAGAATCCCTGGAAGGATGCTGATACAAGATTTGCAGTTGGCAATGTAGTAACAGGAAAGATTGCCCGCATGACAGACTTCGGTGCATTCGTTGAGATCGCAAAGGGTGTTGACGCACTTCTTCATGTTTCACAGATCTCCAAGGAGCATGTTGAGAAGCCTTCCGATGTTCTTAAGGTTGGTGATGAAGTTACAGCTAAGATCGTTGACTTCAACGAGGCAGATAAGAAGATCAGCTTAAGCATCCGTGCACTTCTTGCTCCCGAGAAGGAAGAGAAGGAAGACGATGCAGATGTTGCTTCAGTTGATATCGATGCAGTTATCGCTGAGCAGGACGCTGAATAAAGAATTTAAAGGGCGGTATGTTCTATGGCATACGAATATGAAGATTTTAAGAAAGCAATTCTTCAGCTTACAAAAATAGACCTTAATGCTTATAAAGAGCAGCAGATGAAGAGAAGGATTCTTTCTCTTATCCAGAAGCACGGACTTAACGGCTTCGAGGATTATGTTAAAGCTCTTAAGACCGATAAGGTAATGTATGAGGAGTTCCTGAATTATTTCACTATCAATGTTTCGGAATTTTACCGTAACCCTGATCAGTGGAAGATGATGGATGAACAGGTTATTCCGGAACTGATAAAGAGATTCGGAAAGAATCTTAAGGTATGGAGCGCAGCCTGTTCCACAGGTGATGAGCCTTACTCCCTTGTTATGGCTCTTTCGAGACATATCCCGCTTAACCAGATCAGAATCTATGCAACTGACATTGATAAGCAGGTTATAGAGAAAGCTAAAGCAGGTCTTTATTCTCCGAAGAGTATTACATCGGTACCGGAGGATCTGAAGAAGAAATACTTCACTAATGTGGGTAATGCTTACCAGATATCAGATGAGATCAAATCAAGAGTAACCTTTAAGGAGCACAATCTTATCCTTAATAATTACCAGAAGGATTTCAATTTTATCGTTTGCCGTAACGTGCTTATATATTTCACTGAAGAGGCTAAGGAGGATGTGTTCCGTAAGTTTTACGGCTCCCTTACTCCGGGCGGTGTTCTTTTCATCGGAAGCACCGAGCAGATCACTTCTTATAAAGAGATCGGCTACACCAGAAGATCAAGCTTCTACTACGAAAAGCCCGGTAAATAAAATATCAAAATTAAAGGCTCCGGAAAATCCGGAGCCTTATTTTATGTAATGCTTACTTCCTAATCTTATTATTTCTGGAAGGCGATCTTGTTTAATATGTGAGAAACATATTTGGAGAAGAGAACCCTGTCTTTTTTGATATCATCTGTCAGTTCAAAGAAAAATTCAGTGCTGTCATATTCCCTTTTAAAGAAGGGCTCATATAAGATCTCCCACTGGGGAAGATAGCAGGATATCTTACGTGTATAGCAGGTAGAAGCCTTGGCCTGTTCCCTGAATTCCTTCTCCACGAAATAGCCGATGGATTTATGTATTGCGGTATCCTCAAGGGGAAGATAATAGTAATCCTTGTAATTTGAATAGAAGTATTTAAGTTCTTCCTCGTAGATGGGAACTATCATGGTTCCTTCGTCTTTTTCAACTTTAATGTGGCAGCCCTTGCCCATGAATGCTATGGGGACGGGAACGGGAGAGGGAAGAGTAAAGCCTACTAAAAGCTCCTTCCTGGGTACTCCGCTTGCGTCTGTATAATAATTGGACTGGGCCTTAGTTGCGGTAACATCTTCATTGAAGAGATCATAATATGAAAGAACCGGGAGTATTTCAAGCATTCCCTTCATATCGTCTGAATTGTGCTGGACAAGCATGTGATAAAGGTCATAATCTCGTGATTCAAGATAATCATTATAGACATTAATGAGTTCGCCGCCTGAATATCTGTCCTCCCGTTCAAAGCCTAAGAACATTTCAATTGTTTTAAGCTTGCAGTCAGGAAGTTTAAGGAGGCTCTTGTATGTCATTATACGTCTGTAGATATCAAGTCCTTCTTTTCCTTCAAGAGTATTTTTAAGTTCGTATTTTTCAGCTCTTTTGGCAATGAAGGGAAGATCAAAGGTATTTCCGTTATAGTGGATAAGAAATTTGAAATTATCGGCAAATTCAAGAAATGCCGTAAGAACGGATGCTTCCTCATCCTTAGTCTGCGCAAAGAACTGTTTGATGCACCAGTTTTCTTCGTTTAAATATGCGCAGCCGATCATATAGATTGCGGATGAAGAGGATAAGAATCCGGTTGTTTCTATGTCAAGAAAGAGGATATCCTCAAGGGGCGCTATATTTGAAAGCGGATAACTAAGTGCAAAGTTGTTTAAGATTATTTCTTCGATTTTCATGTATTTAAGTGTATCATAAATTTGACTTTTGCAGTAGTATTTTGGGTCTAAAAAAGGTATATTTATAGGTGGGGAGAAATGAGGATTCCGCCCCAATTTTTTAGTTTGAGAGAAGGGAATATTTATGGCAAGACTGACGTTTATGGGTGGCGTTCATCCCCATGATGGCAAGGAATTGTCAAAGGGCAAGCGCATCAGGGAATACGTGCCAAAGGGAGAAATGGTATATCCTTTGTCCCAGCATATCGGTGCGCCGGCAAAGGCTGTTGTTAATAAGGGCGATGATGTTCTTGTTGGACAGCTTATTGCTGAAGCAGGGGGCTTCGTTTCAGCTCCCATATATGCGACCTGCTCGGGCAAGGTAAAAGCCGTTGAGATGAGGAGAGCTGTCACCGGAGAAGAAAAGATGTGCATTGTCATTGACAATGACGGACTTTTTAATGAGGTTACTTATCCTGAGATTCCGGATTATGAATCGTTAACCAGGGAAGATAAGCTTAAGATCATACAGGATGCCGGAATCATCGGCATGGGAGGCGCCGGATTCCCGACGCATGTCAAGCTCTCTCCCAAGGAACCCGAAAAAATAGAATATGTGATAGTTAACTGCGCAGAGTGTGAACCATATCTTACATCGGATTACAGGAAGATGTTAGAGGAGCCGCAGAAGCTTATTGAGGGACTTAAGATATCTTTAAGCCTCTTTGATAATGCCCGTGGAATACTGGCAGTTGAGGACAATAAGCCCGATTGTATAAATAAGCTTAAAAATCTTACTAAGAATGAGCCTAAGATCACTGTTAAGGCACTTAAGACCAAGTACCCTCAGGGCTCTGAGAGGCAGCTTATATATGCGACCACCGGAAAAGCCATTAATTCATCAATGCTTCCGGCTGATGCAGGATGCGTGGTTAATAATGTGGATACCGTGATCTCAATTTACAATGCTGTTATCGAGGGACGTCCTTTGATGTACAGGATTGTTACCGTTACAGGTGATGCGATAGCTGCACCCTGTAATTTCAAGGTTCCCATCGGTACTAATTATGCGGAGCTTATTGATGCTGCAGGAGGCTTTAAGGAAAAGCCTGAGAAGATCATATCAGGCGGTCCTATGATGGGCTTTGCGATGTTTGACCTTAATGTTCCCGTGACCAAGGCATCAAGTGCGCTTTTATGTATGACGCGGGATGAGGTTTCTGAATATGAGCCCTCTGCCTGCATTAACTGCGGCAAATGCGTGGAGGTTTGTCCTTCCCGCCTTATGCCTAAAAAGCTTGCAGGCTTCTCCGAAAGAGGAGATGAAGAGAATTTCGTTAAATGCGATGGACTTGAGTGCGTTGAATGCGGATGCTGCAGTTATATCTGCCCTGCAAAGAGACACTTAACCCAGTCTATCAAGTCAATGCGTAAAGTGGCCTTAAGCCACAAGAAAAAGTAGGAGGTAAACATGGAAAAACTTGAAAACATGAAGGTTTCTTCAAATCCCCATGTAAGAAGCCAGGTTACTACCTCCAACATTATGTTTGCTGTGGTCATAGCATTGCTTCCTGCTACGGGATTCGGAATCTATAATTTCGGAGTCTCAGCTCTGGTACTTATATTGGTTACCATTGCATCAGCAGTTCTGACAGAGCTTTTATTTGAGGTGATCCTTAAGAAAAAGATAACGATCGGTGATTTTTCCGCCGTTGTTACAGGACTTTTACTTGCACTTAACCTTCCGCCTAAGGCACCCTGGTGGATCGGGGTTATAGGCGGTGTATTTGCAATCCTGGTTGTTAAGATGCTTTTCGGAGGCCTTGGACAGAATTTCATGAACCCTGCCCTTGGAGCAAGATGCTTCCTTCTTATCGGTTTCACATCAATAATGACGGATTTTGCAACCGATGCCTATTCGGGAGCAACACCCCTTGCGGCATTAAAGAACGGAGAGAGCGTTGATCTCCTTAGCATGGTAATAGGTAAGACGGCGGGAACCATAGGTGAGACTTCACTTATTGCGATCGTATTAGGTGCATGTCTTTTGATTGCACTTGGCATAATAGACTTAAGGATCCCGGGAACATATATTGTTACATTTCTTATCTTTATGTGCATTTTCGGCGGACATGGATTGGATCCTGCATATCTTTGTGCCCAGTTAGCAGGCGGCGGACTTATGCTTGGTGCCTTCTTCATGGCAACAGACTATGTAACCCGTCCCATAACCAAGAAGGGCCAGTATATCTACGGAATTTTCTTAGGACTCCTTACGGGTATATTCAGAGCCTTCGGGCCTTCTGCAGAGGGAGTTTCCTATGCAATCATAATCGGTAACCTGATCGTACCGCTTATTGAGAAATTCACCTCGCCCAAGGCGTTCGGAAAGGGAGGTGAGCACTCATGAAAAATATGTTTAAAGATGCGCTCATTCTTTTCGCTATAACACTTATAGCTGGTCTTGCTTTAGGCGGAGTCTACTATATAACCAAGGAACCTATAGCTGAGGCCAATGCAGCTGCTGAGGCTGAGGCCTATAAAGAGGTTTTCGGATCGGCTTCTTCCTTTGAAATTGTTTCAGAGAATGTTGATCCCACTTCCATGGCAATCGCCTCAGAATGGATCGCTAATGATTTTGAGGGAATAAGCATAGACAAAGTGCTCGAAGCAAAGGATTCATCCGGAAACAGACTGGGCTATGTTATTTCCGTAACAACCCCTGAAGGCTATGGCGGAGATATTTCCTTTACCATGGGAATCACCAATGAGGGAATATTAAATGGAATCTCAATCCTTGAGATCTCCGAGACCGCAGGACTTGGTATGAGAGCGGAAGAGGTCCTTGTTCCCCAGTTTGAGAATGATGACGTTGATTTCTATACGGTCACAAAGACAGGTGCTTCCTCTGAGTCTCAGATAGATGCAATATCCGGTGCCACCATCACGTCTAAAGCCGTGACAGGAGCTGTTAATGCCGGCTTGTTCTATTTTAACAATGTGCTGGGAGGTGAATGATATGAAAAGTGATTCAATTGGCTCACGCCTCGTAAACGGACTTATCAAAGAAAATCCCACCTTTGTTCTGATGCTGGGAATGTGTCCCACACTTGCGGTTACCACATCTGCGATAAACGGACTTGGAATGGGACTTACCACCATGGTGGTACTTGCTTTAAGTAATTTATTTATATCTTTGTTAAGGAATATAATCCCCGACAAGGTGAGAATACCTGCATTCATAGTTATAATCGCCTCCTTTGTTACGGTGGCGCAGCTCCTTTTGCAGGCTTATATACCTACACTTTATGATGCTCTTGGAATCTATATTCCTCTTATAGTTGTTAACTGTATCATTTTAGGAAGAGCAGAGGCCTATGCTTCAAAGAACGGCCCCATACTTTCTCTCTTTGACGGAATCGGAATGGGACTTGGCTTTTCAATGGCCCTTACCATCATAGGAGCAGTGAGGGAACTTATAGGTGCCGGAACCTGCTTCGGATTCCAGGTTATGCCTGATAGCTATGTTCCCTGTACCATATTCATAATGGCGCCCGGAGCCTTTTTCGTTCTTGCATGCCTTACCGCTATTCAGAATAAGATAAAGATAAACGGTGAGAAAAAGGGCAAGGATATGTCAAAGATACAGTCCGGCTGTGGTGCCGACTGTATGAATTGTACAGTGGAGGGCTGCTCTAAAGACACTAAAAAGGTGGAGGCGAGTGCAAAACAGGTAACACCTGCAAAGCCTGTAACACCTGCAAAGCCTGTAGCCCCTGTAAAAAAGGAAGAGGCGGTTAAGACGGAAAACTCTGTGAAGGCTGAAACTCCTGCAAAGACAGAAGCACCGAAACTTGATGATATCGAGGTTCTTGAACTTAACGATATGGTTTCAGATACAGTTGAGATAACAGCTGATGATATAGCGGCCATTAATGACGCCATAAGTGCAAACGAAAACAAGAACGAAAGTGAAGGAGGTAATGAATAATGATAAAGGATCTTTTGATAATACTTATTTCCTCATCACTTGTAAGTAACGTAGTATTAAGCCAGTTTTTGGGCCTTTGCCCCTTCCTTGGGGTTTCGAAGAAAACAGACACGGCACTTGGAATGGGAACTGCGGTTATATTCGTTATAACCCTTTCGTCATTAGTTGCAGGTGTGATCTACAAGTTCCTTCTTGAGCCCTTTGATCTTACTTATTTACAGACCATCGTGTTCATCCTTGTAATTGCCGCGCTTGTTCAATTTGTTGAAATGTTCCTTAAGAAGTTCATTCCTTCGCTTTATGAAGCGCTTGGTGTGTATCTTCCTCTTATAACAACGAACTGTGCCGTACTTGGTATAGCGCTTACCAATGTTCAGAAAAGTTACGGTATCCTTGCAGGAACCGTAAACGGCTTTGCAACGGCTCTGGGATTTACCATCTCAATAACCATACTTGCCGGAATAAGAGAGAAGATGCAGTTTAATGATATTCCGGAATCCTTTAAGGGAATGCCTATAGTTCTTATTACTGCAGGACTTATGGCGATCGCCTTCTGCGGATTCTCGGGACTTCTGTAGAAAGGAGCGTTTATGAGTGGAATTTTGACGGCTGTTCTCCTCGTAGGCGGTACCGGTCTTTTGGTCGGACTTTTCCTGGGTTTTGCAGCCATTAAATTTAAGGTTGAAGTTGATGAGAAGGAGGTTGCCGTTTTAGAGGCACTTCCCGGAAATAACTGCGGCGGATGCGGATATCCCGGCTGCAGTGGACTTGCAGCGGCCATAGCAAAGGGCGAGGCTCCTGTTAATCAGTGTCCTGTAGGCGGTGAGAGCGTTGCTAAAAATATAGCCGCTATCATGGGTGTGGATGCAGGCGATTCCGAAAAAATGGTTGCTTTCGTTGCCTGCAACGGAGACTGTGAAAAGGCAAATAAGGATTATGAGTATCACGGCGAGGAAGACTGCACAATGGTTTCCTTCGTGCCAAACGGAGGCCCCAAGAGCTGTAATCAGGGCTGTACGGGCTTTGGAAACTGCGTTAAGGCCTGTCCCTTTGATGCAATCCATGTAGTTAACGGTGTTGCAAAGGTTGATAAGGAAGCCTGCAAGGCCTGCGGCAAATGTGTTGCAGCCTGCCCTAAGAAGCTTATATCCCTTATCCCTTACAGGTCGACCTATGCGGTTGCCTGTGCAAATACCGATAAGGGTCCTGTTGCAATGAAAAAATGTCAGGTTGCATGTATCGGGTGCTCGCTCTGTGTTAAGAGTTGTGAAAATGATGCAGTGCATGTTGATAATTTCAACGCAACGATAGATGAGAGCAAGTGTATTGCCTGTGGCAAGTGCTTTGAGAAGTGCCCGAAGAAGGCAATTGTGAAGTTATAAGATTTTCCCGTCCTCGTCTGCGAAGATCACAGTGACATCAGGAAAATATTTAGATACGAAGGAGCTTCCTTCGTCATAACCTAAAATAAACAAAAGAGTGGAAAGGGCATCGCCGGTAACCGAATCATCACTTATGATGGTTACCTGTGATAGCCCTTTATTTGCAGGGTAACCGTCTTTAGTAGAAAGGATATGGTGATACCGTATTCCATCCTTTATAAAGTAACGCTCATAGTTTCCTGAAGAAACCACGCTCTGATCCTTGATATTAAGGGTTTTTATAGCACTGCTTTGGGGATTTACAGGATCCGTGATCCCTATGTTATAGCCGTTTTTAAAATTATCGCCTATGCATAATATGTTTCCGCCAAGGTTAATTATGGCATTTTCGATGCCTTCGGAAATAAGATACGAGCGTAGGGAATCGGCTATATAGCCCTTAGCAATGAAGCCAAGGTCTACTTTAAGATCAGGATCGGATTTTGTGACAGTGGTGTCATTTATTTTTATATTTTTATAATCAACGTGTAAGAGGGCATTGTCGATATCTTCCTTAGGGGGAATAACATCCTCCGAATCCTCGCCGATGTTCCAGAGGATAGTCAGAGCCCCTATTGTGGGGTCAACGGCTCCGTCACTTAAAGAGGCAAAATAAAGGGCGGTATTAAGTAAAGAGGCTGTTTCTTCATCAACTGATATTTCTTCACCTGCGGAGGCTTCGTTTATCCTGTAAACATCAGAGCCTTCCTTAGTGCGGGAAAAAAGATCCTCATAATGGCTTGATTTTTTCATGCATTCATCAAGGATTGAAGATGCTTCAGAGTCACTTATTTTGTCATAAAGGCTTATATTTATTGTGGTATTAAAATAATATCCGGTGCGGGAGTGAGTGGCGGTGTGTGCGTTTCCCTTTTTAATGGTAACGGCAACCAGAATGCCCAGAATTAAGACTGTTATGCAGTATATGATGGTGCGCAGGGTGGGTTTGTAATCTTTCATAGATTTTAGTATAGTATTTAAGATAATTTGTTTCAAGGAATGTGAAATGGGATATTACTATAACGATGATGAAGATGAATTTGATAAGGCAAACAGGTCGTTCTCACTTCCTGTTGTGCTTACTATAGCAGGAGTATCGGTTGCAATACTTGTGATACTTCTTGTTGTTCTTGCTTCCAATAAGACATCATCCGGAAAGAACAATCTTAAAAATACACAGATGATAAATAGCACCGAAGAGACCGCACAAACGGCCTCCGAGGGGGATGATTATTCCTATGAGGGGAAGGACTATGAGACCCTCTATGCTGATAATAAGCTTCGGGCCGAGGACCTTGATATCTGGGATATGTATGACCATGACAGACTTTATTCCGACACTACAGGTGAAGATGGAAGCAGTGGAGATGGAAGCAGTGAAAATGGAGAAACACCTTTAAATCCCGATGACCCTAATGCTTCCCCTAAGCCCGATGGAAGTCCTTCACCTGAAATGTCACCTTCCCCCTCGCCAAGCCCTGAGAATACTCTTATAGAAGGCGTTAAGGAAAACAGCATTATATATTCCAATCTTCAGATTGTTGATAATAAGATGTCCTATAGCTATAACGGTGTAAAGATATCACATCTTGGAGTTATGATAAGCGCTGACAGCGGGATAGTTGACTTTTCAACGCTTAAATCAAACGGAGTGGATTTCGTAATGATCAAGGTGGGAGGAAGAGGTTATGAATCGGGAGTAATGGATCTTGATGCCAATTTCCTTCAGAATATCAAGGCTGCCAATGATGAGGGCCTTGATGTGGGTGTATATTTTTGTTCAAGGGCAATAACCGAAACTGAGGCCCGTGAAGAAGCTGATTATGTGGTTAGCCAGATAAGGGAATATAAGGTCAAGTATCCGGTTGCTTATGTGTTTGAAGGACAGAGAATGGATAAGTCAAGGACAGATGATATTTCGCCTGAGGATATGACGAAGTTAGCAGATGAGTTCTTAACGGAAATAAAGCTTCAGGGGTATGATCCTGTACTCTATGGATCAGAGGATATGATACTTAACACCTTCGAGCCAGAAAAACTGCTTAAAAGATATGATGTATTCTTAAATGACCAGAGTCTTGTAAGCGAGTATCCCTATGAGTTCATGATGTGGAGATACTCTGCAAACCAGGTGATTCCCGGCGTTGAGAAGACCGCAGATTATGTCATAAGCTTCGTTGATTATTCCGGAAGGTAATCCATTACCTTTTTTGCAATCTTTACGTTTGAATATATTTCCGCATACTTGGATGCGGGAAGATTATCTATATAATTGGGGGCGAAGTTTTTATTTACGCCCTTTGCCTTTAAAATGTCGATTGCCTTGTTATAGGCGATAGCAGCCTCGATCTCACTTGGATACCGGCCTATTGTGTAGTTACCTACAATATGGATGCGGGAGGTATATACCATTCCGTTTTTAGTCATCTTGGAGGTAACTCCGGTATAGGAATTTATTATCTTTATATTGTCATATCTAAAATCCAGATTATCCCCGTTTTTAAAGATAAAATCACGGCCCTCCACGGCATAGTTTTTGATGCCGTAGCGGTTTAATATATTTACCTGCATGCCGTAATCCGCAACGAAGAAATGGCGTCCACGCTGCATGATCTGTTTCTTTGAATAATAGAACAGGTCGTCTGTTGAAAACTTAAGGATATTATCAGGACCTAAGTGATATTCGAAGTAGTTGGGCCGCAAATATATAGGGGAAGTAAGATAGATGTCATTGTCCCTGAAGTTAACTAAGATCACCCATTTACGGTAGGGAAGGACCCTGTCTTCATTATAGGCGCTAAGGGGCATGTCCTTTTTGGTAAGGAGAATGGCGGCTTCCCAATATGCCTGATGGGCATCAAAGGGGGAGTCGTAGCTTCCCAAAGATATATGCTTATTCTGATGTGTTATTGAAGCGCGGTAATAGGTCTGCCCGTCTTTCTTGGTGGACTTATAAACCCCGCGAAGATTACCTTTAGCCATGATGTAATTTTAGCATTATTTTGGTATACTTACAATTGACCCTTGGGTCTTAATTCTGAGCATAATATTTAATTTACGGAAGGCTTTATTATGGTTAAAACATCACTAAACGGCGAATGGACACTTGAAATAATAGGAAAGGACCATGATCTTACGGGAAGCGGGATAAAGGCGCATGTACCGGGCTCTGTCTATGGAACACTGCTTGAATGCGGTCTTATGGAGGACCCTTATTACAGGGATAATGAACTTAAGACACTTCCTTTAATGGAGAATGATTTTTCCTATACCACTGTATTTTCAGTTACGAAGGAAATGCTTAAGAGGGATGCTCTTTTCTTAAGATTTGACGGAGTTGATACCCTTGCATCGGTGTACGTTAACGGAAACCTTGTTGGCGAGTGCGATAACATGCACAGATGGTATGAGTTTGAGCTTCTTAATGAGTGCGAGTGTGACCTTCATGAAGGAGATAATGAGCTTAAGGTATATATTTATTCGCCGGTTAAATATATAAAGGATGAGAACGAAAAGAGTTTCACCGGAGGCGCGCTGGAGGCTATGGAGGGATTCCCACATATAAGGAAGGCTCACTGCATGTACGGCTGGGACTGGGGCCCAAGGATCCCGGATGCAGGTATCTACAGGGAGGTTTCACTTATTGAGGCAGATCATGCCCGCCTTGATTCCGTATATATTTCCCAGGAGCATGAGGATGATAAGGTAATCCTTCGATTTGATGTTGATGTGGAGCTTCTTAACGATGATGATGACACACCTGTCACAATTGTCGTTTATTCTCCTGAGGGAGAAATATATACACCTGATGATGATCCCTTTGAGGTTGTCATTAATAACCCTAAGCTTTGGTGGCCCAACGGCTATGGAGAGCAGCCTTTATATACTGTTGAGGTGGCGCTTTCCGATTATAAGAAGAACGAGCTTGATAAATGGGTAAGAAGGATAGGCTTAAGGACGCTCACGGTTAATACCGAGAAGGATGAGTACGGAGAGTGCTTTGCCCACGAGGTTAACGGTGTAAAGATATTCGCAATGGGAGCAGATTATATTCCCGAGGACAATATCTTAAGCCGCGTTAATGAGGAAAGGACCAGAGCTCTTTTAAACGATGCCATCTGGGCAAACCATAACTGCATAAGAGTCTGGGGCGGCGGATATTACTTGGATGATTATTTTTATGATATCTGCGATGAACTTGGACTTATCGTATGGCAGGATCTTATGTATGCATGTGCTGCCTATGACCTTACAGAGGAATTTGAGAGAAATATAACGATAGAGACCCATCAGGTATTAAAGAGATTAAGACACCACGCCTGCATTGGATTATGGTGCGGAAACAATGAACTTGAGACCCAGGTCCTCGACGGGGCATGGCACCATACCCTTAAGCAGAAGGCTGATTATACCAAGATGTATGAGTATATCCTTCCTAAGATCGTTAAGGAGGAGGCTCCAGATGCCTTCTACTGGCCCTCATCACCTTCATCAGGAGGCGCCTGGGACAATCCCTGGGATGATAAGAGGGGAGACGTCCACTACTGGGATGTGTGGCATGGCGAGAAGCCCTTTACTGATTACAGGAATTACCGCTTCAGATATCTTTCTGAGTTCGGCTTCCAGTCCTTCCCTGAACTTAAAAGTGTTGAAAGCTTCACCGAGGAAGGAGATCGCAATATCTTTTCCTATGTGATGGAAATGCACCAGAGGAACAGGGCGGCAAATGGAAAGATATTAAAATATGTTTCTGCCACCTATAAATATCCCAAGGACTTCGATATGCTGCTTTATACCTCACAGCTCCTTCAGGCTGATGCCATAAGGTACGGAGTTGAGCACTTCAGACGTAACCGTGGACAGTGCATGGGTGCTGTTGTATGGCAGCTTAATGATATCTGGCCTGTTGCAAGCTGGGCTTCAATCGACTATTACGGAAGATGGAAGGCGCTTCATTATGCTGAAAGAAAGATGTTTGCGCCGGTTATGATATCCTGTGAGGAAACAGGCGAGCTCTCTGAGAGGCCTTACTGCATAAATGAGCCGTCTCCCATTAAGATAAGCGCCCGTCTCCATGTTGCCAATGAGACCATGGAAAATGTTAGCGGAACTGTTAAGTGGTCATTAAGGAATCCTGATTCTTCTGTTATAAAGGAAGGAGAGGAAACTGTTACGGTTTTACCCCTTTCAGGTATCTGGCTTTCCGAGATGGATCTAAGGCCCCTTATTGGTTCTGATGATATAACGGAGGAGATAAGGTTCCTACATAATGTTCATATGTACTATAGTTTTATAGTTGATGGAGAGGTTGTTTCAGAGAACAGCGTTTTATTTACCCCTCCCAAGCATTATGAATTTAAGAATCCTTCACTTAACCTTACAGTTAATGGCGATGAGATTACGGTAAGTGCCGAAAATTACGCAAAGAATGTTTATATAGAAGCCCTTGACGGAGACGTTAAGCTTTCAGATAACTTCTTTGATATGGAGAAGGGTACCGTTACAGTTAAGATAATTGCCGGAAGTGCTTCTTCATTCAAGGTAAGATCTGTTTTTGATATAGCATAAAGATATGGGTAAAAGCGAAAATAAGAAAAATTCATTACTGGGATGGACCATTTTTATGTGGGTGCTTTTCCTTTTGTGCCTGGGGGCTATATTATATCTTTCCTTTGAGGACGGCACAAAGGCAAAGGACATATCCGAAAAGATAGTGGGAAAGGGCGCAGCGTATTATTATGACCGGGATGACTTATCTGCTGATGAGCTTACGGCCATAATCTATAAGGTCAGGCAGTATGGAAGGATAATAATATTCTTTGTACTTGCCATACTGGGAACCATAACCATCCACCTTACCTTTCACAGGTGGTTCTGGATATTTCGGGCCATCATATCCGTTGCGATGCTAATGGGGATTGCAGTGTTTACGGAAAGATATAAGCTTTATCTTCCCACCAGGCATTACTCAGAGCAGGAGATGATCTACAGTATTTTCGGTGTGCTTGCGGGATTTGCGCTGGTTAGTTTTGTGACCCTTGTATTTTCCCTGACACGGAGTATAGTAAGGCTTTCCCAAAAAGAATAAGTATTATCTTAATATTTTAAGAACATAATACTTGAAAGTTTATCGATAATTTTGTAGAATAGACGTGCTGATAAATTTTTGACAATCCCTCGGGATGTCAGAATATATAAACAAATTTATTTTAGGAGGAATCTAAAATGGCAGTAAAAGTAGCAATTAATGGTTTCGGTCGTATCGGTCGTCTCGCATTCAGACAGATGTTTGGTGCTGAGGGATACGAGGTTGTAGCAATCAACGATTTAACATCTCCTAAGATGTTAGCTCACCTTCTTAAGTATGACTCTTCACAGGGTAAGTACGCTAAGGCTGATACAGTTTCTGCAGATGACGAGGCTGGTACAATCACAGTTGATGGTAAGACTCTTAAGATCTACAAAGAGCCCGATGCAAACAACTGTCCTTGGGGCGAGATCGGTGTAGATGTTGTTCTTGAGTGCTCTGGTTTCTATACATCAAAGGAAAAGGCTCAGGCTCATATCAATGCCGGCGCTAAGAAGGTAGTTATTTCAGCTCCCGCTGGTAATGATCTTCCTACTATCGTATACAACGTTAACCACAAGACACTTACAAAGGATGACAAGATCATCTCAGCTGCTTCTTGTACAACAAACTGCTTAGCACCTATGGCTAAGGCTCTTAATGATCTCGCTGGAATCAAGTCTGGTATCATGTCAACAATCCATGCTTACACAGGTGACCAGATGATCCTTGATGGACCTCAGAGAAAGGGCGACCTTCGTCGTTCACGTGCTGGTGCTGTTAACATCGTTCCTAACTCAACAGGTGCTGCTAAGGCAATCGGCCTTGTTATCCCTGAGTTAAATGGTAAGCTCATTGGTTCTGCACAGAGAGTTCCTACTCCTACAGGTTCTACAACAATCCTTGTTGCTACTGTAGAGAAGAGCGTTACTAAGGAAGAGATCAATGCAGCAATGAAGGCAGCTTCTACAGAATCATTCGGATACAATGAGGATCAGATCGTTTCTTCTGATATCGTTGGATCTACATATGGTTCAATCTTCGATGCTACACAGACAATGGTTGGCGCTGACAACCTTGTACAGGTAGTTTCTTGGTATGATAACGAGAACTCTTACACATCTCAGATGGTTCGTACAATTAAGTACTTCGCTGAGCTCGGCTAATTAATAATTAGTTAGATTTTGTAGGCCCGGTCGTCTGACCGGGCCTATTTTTTTAGTTAATGTGATCCGTTTTTAACGAGGGGAGTTTATGAAAGATAAAAGTAAAAAGACACTACTTATCGTGATAGCAGTTCTCCTTTGCCTTGCACTTATAGGCGAGGGGATAATCATATTTTTTATCGCAAGGGATAAAAAGAGCACAGATGTATCTTCAGAAAGCACGGTTTCAGAGGACAAGGATAAAGATAAAGAAGATGATTCCGTAACTGAAAAGGATGATAAAAAGGATGAGGAAGCTAGTCTTCAGGATGTCATCGCATATGTAAGAAAATCCTTTCTTGATGGCGAGGATGAATATAAGGCTGATGAAACTATAGTTCCGTCCGTTCCTGCGTATACGGTAGCCGACGACCTTTCAAATATTTCAAATACTGATATGTATACCTGGGTCCTTCAGAATTCCGACCTTAGGGATAAGCTTATTGAGAACGGCTTTGTTGTATATGCTTCTTCTACAAGCGATGAATTCTTTGATGTTTATGAGAGCAACAGGTATTCTTATCTGCCTAACTTTATAACGGTGGATTCCCTGATGCATACCTATCATCTTTATTTCCAGTATCTTCTTAAAAATACCGAAAAAGATTATCTTTATGATGAATTAAAGGGTGTTACGCTCTCAATGTATGATGCTTCAAAAGAGGAGTTTGATGCATTAGAGGGTACAGAGTGGGAAAATGCCGCTAAAAGAAACTGTGCATATTTTTATATTGCAGGAAAACTTTTAGGCGAGGATTTAGAACTTCCTTCCTCTGATATGCAGGATACAGTGGATAAAGAGATAAGTTTAATAAATGCCGCAGAAGGAATCGAAGTATCGCCTCTAATGGGACTTAATGAGGATTATTCCCAGTACAAGGTAAGAGGCTATTATGAGGGCGATGAGCTCCTTGAAAAATATTTTAAGGCAATGATGTGGTATGGAAGGATGAGCTTCACGTCGGATGATGAGGATATGAACCGTTCAGCCCTTCTTATGAATGTTGCTTTAAATGAAAGTGCGCTTTCAGATTGGGAGGATATATATTCGGTTACCTCCTTCTTTGCCGGGGCTTCGGATGACTGCACCTATTATGAGTATATGGCGGCAATTGATGCTTCCTATGAAGATATAGGACTTTCAAACATATCAGATGTTTCAGGGGATGATGATTCCTTTAATAAGTACCTTTCATATGTTTCAAAGATGGAGGCACCAAGGATCAATTCCATTCCGGTAAGTGATGATGAAGAGAACGTTATTGTAAGCTATCGCTTCATGGGACAGAGATTTTCAGTGGATGAGACCATATTCACGAACCTCACATATAGGAATGTAGAAGAGGCTTCAGACGGTTCAAGAAGAACCCTTCCTTCTTCCCTTGATGTGTGCGCTGCCTTAGGCTCAGAGGAAGCACTCGAAATTCTTAAAAATGACACTGATGTCACAAAATATTCTGATTATGAGCCTAAACTTAAGGAAATGACAGAAGAGTTTGCTAATGATGATGAGAGTATCTGGGATGCATCCTTATATGCAGGCTGGTTATATACATTAAGGCCGCTTCTTGAGGAGAAGGGTGAAGGCTATCCCTCATACATGCAGTCTGAAAACTGGACGAAGAAGGATCTTGAAACCTTCCTGGGAAGTTATACAGAACTTAAGCATGACACTGTACTTTATTCAAAGCAGCTTATTGCTGAGATGGGTGACGGAGAGGTGGATGTTCTTGATGATAGGGGCTATGTTGATCCTGAGTGCGAGGTTTATGCCCGCTTTGCCAATCTTTCATCAAAGACAAAGAATGGCTTAAGCGAGAGAAACATGCTTTCCGATAGTGCTTCCGAGGACCTTGACAGACTTACCGAAATGGCCTCAATCCTGCTTACAATATCCGAAAAGGAACTTAAGAACGAGTCGCTTTCGGATGATGAATATGAATTTATCAGATGCTACGGAGGAGACTTGGAGCACTTCTGGTATGAGTGCCAGAAGGGTGATACTGAGAGCCTTTCATATTCATATCAAGCGCCCTGTCCTGTTGTCTGTGATATAGCAACGGACCCTGACGGAGAAGTACTTGAAGTTGCAACAGGCCTTGCTGAATCAATACTGGTAGTCTGCCCCGTTGAAGGAGAACTTAAGATATGCTCGGGTTCCGTATACAGCTTCTATGAGTTCACTGTTCCCATTTCCGAAAGAATGACGGATTCTGACTGGAAGAAGCGTCTTGGTATAGAATATGATGAGGAGACAGGCTATAGCCGTGATGAGGACTTAACCCACGTTTCCTGGGCAGAGGATTACAGGGCTTATTTTAACTATGAAGACTGGGAGTAGTTTTAAATACCTGAAGGTCATTATTGCAATTTTATCAGCGGCGGTTTTAACTGCCGCTGTATTTTTAGTGCTTTATTTTAACGGTGCATTTCTTCCCTCATATGCTTCCTTTAATGACAAAACCTATGAGGATGAGAGCGTATCAATATCTTTATCAAAGGGAAGGATAAAGATATTAAGAAGCGATTCTTCGGGGAATATGAGCAAATATTATGAAAGTCCTCTAAAGTGGAAGGTTCAGGACTTCCTTTATTATGATCTTGATTCAGATGGAGAAAACGAGCTTTTGCTTCTTACCTGGAAGGTTGGAAAATATGGGCTTTATAAGCCGTTTTTCGTAGACAGGGATACTCTTTTATGGACTGAGCATATCTATATCTTTGAACTGGAGAACCAAAAGATAAAGCAGAAATGGATGGCCTCAGAGTTAAACCGGGAGGTTAAAGAAATGGAACTTACAGATGATGGAGCGCTTCTTTTAAGGACTCCTTCGGGGGAAGAAACATATTGGATTTGGGAAGGCTTCGGACTTAAAAATATAGTTCCGTAAGGAAGACCTTTATGGTATAATTTTAGTGCTGTGCATGGCGCGGCAGTCGTTAATAATTCTGTGACATTGCGCAAATCACAGAAAAAATAAAGGAGGACATAAAGATGTCATTAAACAAGAAGAGCGTTGATGATTTCAACGCAGCAGGCAAGAGAGTACTGGTAAGATGCGATTTCAACGTACCCCTTAAGAACGGCGAGATCACAGACGAGACAAGAATCGTTGCAGCACTCCCCACAATCAACAAATTATTAAAGGACGGAGCTAAGGTTATTCTTTGCTCACACTTAGGCAAGGTTAAGGAAGGACCTAACGAGAAGGAGTCACTTGCTCCCGTTGCTAAGCGCCTTTCTGAGAAGCTTGGTAAAGAGGTTGTTTTCGTTTCTGATTACAACGTTACAGGTCAGGCTGCAACCGATGCTGTTAATGCCATGAAGGATGGCGATGTAGTACTTCTTCAGAATACACGTTTCCGTGGTGAAGAGGAGACTAAGCCCCAGAAGGCAGGTGAGGCTTTCGCTAAGGAATTAGCAGACCTTGCTGATGACTATGTATGTGATGCTTTCGGTTCTGCACACAGAGCACATGCTTCAGTTGCAGTTGTAACTAAGTACATCACAGAAAAGGGCGGAGTTAACGCAGTTGGTTACTTAATGCAGAAGGAGATCGACTTCCTTGGTAATGCAGTTGAGAACCCCGTTAGACCTTTCGTTGCTATCTTAGGTGGTGCTAAGGTTGCTGATAAGCTTAACGTTATTGATAACCTCCTTGAGAAGGCTGATACACTTATCATCGGTGGTGGTATGGCATTTACCTTCCTTAAGGCTAAGGGATATGAGATCGGTAAGTCATTAGTTGATGATGAGAAGATCGATTACTGTAAGGAAATGATGGCTAAGGCTGACAAGCTCGGCAAGAAGCTTCTTCTTCCTGTTGATACAGGTATCGCTGCTTCCTTCCCTGATCCCATTGACGGACCTGTAGATGTTAAGTACGTAGATTCAAATGCTATCCCTGCTGATATGGAGGGTCTTGATATCGGACCTAAGACTCAGGAACTTTTCGCTAACGCTGTTAAGGAAGCAAAGACAGTTGTTTGGAACGGACCTATGGGTGTATTCGAGAACCCTACTCTTGCAAAGGGTACTATCGCAGTTGCTAAGGCACTTGCTGAGACAGATGCTACAACAATCATCGGTGGTGGTGATTCAGCTGCAGCCTGCAACCAGCTTGGTTTCGCTGATAAGATGAGCCACATCTCAACAGGTGGTGGTGCTTCTCTTGAGTTCCTTGAGGGCAAGGAGCTTCCCGGCGTTTACGCAGCAGATGATAAATAATATTGGATAAATATTTTATAATCTATTCCGTTTTTAAGACCTTATGCGTTACTCGTTACTTGGCGAGGTACTTTCGAGCCTAGTAACGTAAGCAAACGCATCAGAGCGAAAGCGTGTCTGAAAACGGAATATGATTAATAAAATATTCTTTTTATTATTTTTTAGAAAGAATATTAGAATTTACTAAGGAGAATAAGATAATGGCAAGAAGAAGAATTATTGCCGGTAACTGGAAGATGAACAAGACTCCCAGTGAGGCAGTTGAATTATGCGCTACACTTAAGGATTTAGTTAAGAATGATGCAGTTGATGTTGTTTACTGCGTTCCTGCAATCGACATCGTTCCTGTAGCAGAGGCTATCAAGGGCACTAACGTAAAGCTTGGCGCTGAGAACTTCTACATCGAGGACAAGGGTGCTTATACAGGTGAGATTTCTGCTCCCATGCTTAAGGATGCAGGTGTTGAGTACATCATCATCGGTCACTCTGAGAGAAGAGATATCTTCGGTGAGAACGATATCCTTATCAATGCTAAGGTTAAGAAGGCATTTGCTTCAGGCCTTAAGCCCATCCTTTGCTGTGGTGAGTCACTTGCCCTTCGTAAGGCAGGTACTTACAAGGAGTGGATCGCACGTCAGATCAAGTGGGATCTTACAGATGTAACAGCTGACCAGGTTAAGGAGCTTGTTATCGCATACGAGCCTATCTGGGCTATCGGAACAGGCGAGACAGCTACAGCTGATCAGGCTCAGGAAGTATGTAAGATGATCCGTGAGGTTATCGCTTCTATGTACGATCAGGCTACAGCTGATGCAGTTCGTATCCAGTACGGCGGATCTATGAACGCAGGTAACGCTGCAGAGCTTCTTTCAAAGGAAGACATCGACGGCGGTCTTATCGGCGGCGCTGCTCTTAAGCCTGACTTCGGCCAGATCGTTAATGCTTAATATTAAGCAATAGCAATAAGCATATATTTAAGGGTCCATTCCCGGTGGGGGGTGGACCTTTTTATTTTATCAGGCCTTTAACACTTGTTGACATCACTTTCAAAAAAAGATAATCTGTTTATTGTTGAAAAAATAATTGCCGTAAGGCAAAGGAGAGAATATGGCAAACAGTATGTACCGTGGCCCGAGAGGGTTCCTTACGGAAGAAGAAAAGAAAAATGCGCCTAAGATAACTAAGGACTTGCTTAAGAGAATATTATCGTATATGAAGCCCTATTGGCCTCAGTTCATAGGAGTTCTTATAACAATCCTGTTATCAGCTGTTTTAGGACTTTTACCTTCCCTTATCACAGGTAGGATCGTTGATGATGCCCTTATCAATAAAAATATGGCACTTCTTATTAAGCTTTTAATAGCTTCATTTTTTGCCGTATTTGCAAGCCAGATAATAGGTGTACTTGAAAATTACATTAACGCATGGATATCCCAGAAGATAATCTTCGATATGAAGAATCAGATGTACAGGCATCTTGAATATATGCCCCATTCATTCTTCACCACCGAGAAGCAGGGCGATATCATTACCAGAATGAACTCCGATATAAACGGTGTAAGCACGGTAATATCAAATACCCTGTCAAATGTTGTAAGCAATGTTGCAGTGGTTGTTACTTCGCTTTTTGCACTGTTTTCATTAAGCTGGCAGCTTGCACTTGTGGGACTTATAGTCCTTCCCTTACTTATTCTGCCCACCAAGCTTGTAGGCAAGAATCAGTGGAGCATCAGAAGCGAGTGCCAGGCTAAGAACGATGAGTTAAACGATCATATTAACGAAACCTTAAGCGTTTCAGGATCTCTTCTTGTTAAGCTCTTTACCAAGGAAGATTATGTTTATGACAAGTTCGTAAAGATAAACGATGAGGTTACCCAGCTTAATATGAAGGAGCAGCGGGGCAGAAGCTGGTTCAGAGTTGCCATGGGTATGTTCACCCAGTTAGGACCTCTTCTTATATATTTCGCAGGCGGCTATATCATGATCAGGAACCTGGATATAGATCTTACCGTTGGTACTGTAACCGCAGTTATCGCCCTCATTAACAGAATTTACTTCCCTGTTAAGGATCTTTTAAGCACCAATGTTGATGTAACCAGAAGTATGGCGCTCTTTACCAGAATTTTTCAGTATTTTGATATGCAGAACACCATTGTTTCTCCTGAGAACGGAAAGAAGCCTTCTGTTGCGGATCAGGATATCTGCTATGAGCATGTTGCCTTTGGATACAGCGAGGATCAGCTTATCTTAAAGGATGCGAACTTCACAGTTCCCGGCGGAAAGATGTATGCCATTGTCGGTCCTTCCGGAAGCGGTAAGTCAACCACGGTAAACCTTATCCCCAGACTTTATGATACAAACGGCGGAAGAGTAACCATAGCAGGAGTTGATGTTAAGGACTTCGATCTTCAGTACCTTCGTTCAAACATTGGTATAGTGAGCCAGGAAACCTATCTTTTTAACTCCACGATCAGGGAGAACTTAAGGTACGCAAATGAGAACGCTACTGATGAGGATCTTGTTAACGCATGTAAGATTGCCAATATCCATGACTTTATTATGAAACAGCCTCTTGGATATGACACTGAGGTAGGAAACAGAGGACTTAAGCTCTCAGGAGGAGAAAAACAGAGAATTTCCATTGCGAGAGTTCTTTTAAAGGATCCTAAGATATTGATCCTTGATGAGGCGACCTCATCTCTTGATTCTATTTCTGAAAGTGCCATCCAGGATGCTTTGGAGGCCGTTATGGTAGGAAGAACAAGCATAGTCATTGCCCACAGACTTTCAACCATTCTTAAGGCAGACAAGATAATGGTTGTTGCAGACGGAGTCATAAAGGAATCCGGAACACACGAAGAACTGCTTGCAGTTGATGGTATTTACAAACAGCTCTATGAGACGCAGTTTAAAGATTCAGCTAAAAAAGAATAGTTTAGCAACAGATAAGGCGGACCCGAAAGGGCCCGCCTTTTTATATGCGGTAGAAATGTGACAGAAAAATCTAACCGGGTATCCCGGAAATGATCATATCAAGAATAAGTGAGCTTACTTCCTCAAAGGGAACAGGATTTTGATTTTTTATCCATTCAACATAGATTGCGGAAGCTCCACCCAAAGCAAATTCAATACTGTAATCTGCCTTAAGGCGTTTCTCATCTTCCAGATTAAGACCTTCAAGCAGCCTTTCCTTAAGGCTTTTTTTACAGCTTTCCACGAGAAAATGATAATTTTCGCCTGTGATAAGGTTCTCGAAGAAGGAAGGGTTACTTGAGTATATCATATTGATGAACTGCAGGAAATACTGCGGTCCGAAGCCGTATTCATCGATGATTATGCTTTTAAGGAAGTCATCGGCGCCTTCAACGAGCTCTTCCTTTATTTCGTTTGCGATATCCTCAATGCAGGTATAGTGGGCATAAAAGGTTTTTCTGTTTATGCCGGCCTTTTCGGAAATTTCCTTAACAGAGATCTTATCAATGCTTTTGTATTCGAGAATACTTATAAAGGCATCATGGATGGCAATCTTGCTTTTTGAAGTTTTGATATTTTTGCTTTCGCTTGTCATATTTATGGCTTAAAAAGTAACACTTTTATCAAAAATTGTCCATTGTTGCCCCCGATTTACACACTTATAATTATACTGTTGTGGCTTAAAATTACAAGCGGAGGAAAGTCCATGAAAACAGGACTCGTGCTTGAGGGAGGCTCCTTTCGGGGGATCTTTACCGCAGGCGTTCTTGATTATTTTTTAGATAAAAATATATCTTTTCCCTATGTGGTAGGCGTATCCTCAGGTGCCGCCAATGCCGTTAATTATATTGCGGGGCAGAAGGAGAGAACAAAGAAAGTGATCATGCAGGAAAACTCAGATCACTATTATGGCCTTGGTCAGATGAAGAAGAGCGGAAAACTTCTTGACCTTGATAAGGTGCTCTACGAATATTCTTATACTACCATTCCCTTTGATTTTAATGCTTACTTTAATAAGGACATACAAAACGAGTTCGTGGTTGCAAACTGCGAAAATGCAACTGCTGAATATCTTAGCGATGACGGAACGGAAGAAGGCTTGCTTAAACTTTTAAAGGCAACCTGCTCAGTACCTATGATGTGCAATCCGGTAAATATAGACGGAAAAGATTATATGGACGGAAGCACGCTTGACATTGTCCCCTTTGAAAGGGCTTTAAGCAAATGCGACAGGGCTGTTGTTATCTTAACCCGCCATGAGGGTGAGAGCCCTACAGACTATTCAAGGATGAAGTCTTTATTTAACATCTGCTATCACAATAAATATCCTGAACTTATTGAGAAGATGGCAATAAGAAGGCAGGTATATGAAGGCGAGATAAGAAAGCTTGCTCAATATGAGAAGGAGGGAAAGGTATTTATAATAAGCCCGAAGATCGATTCCATTAAGCATTTTGAAAACAGCGCTGATAAGATTTTAAGCTATTATAACCACGGCTATGAACTTGCCAAGGAAAATGAGGGAAGATTAAGAGAGTTTATTGAAGGATAGATAATGAAAGAGAACATATTTAAAAAGACAGGAAGCGCGATCGTTCACGGAATAATACATTTCATATATTTTATCTGGTCGGTTGCGGATCTTATTATATTTTTACCGAAGATAGAATACGAGGACGAAGAGTCAAAGAGACTTATGAATAGCGACACGCCCTGTATCCTCATAGGAAACCACACAAGCCATAATGACGGCTTTTTCGTACCCCAGGCACTTTTTAAAAAGAAAATGTATGTGCTTGTAACCAATAAATGGTACGGGAAAAAGAGCCTTAATATATTTTTCCGCCACCTACGATATATACCCATTGATCTAAATACATTGGATACAGGCTGGCTTGAAAGCTGCAAAGAGGTGATGGATAAGGGCTGTTCTGTACTAATCTTCCCTGAGGGAAAGATAGAAAGGGAAGGCTACGTGCACGAATTCCTGCCGGGCTTTTTAATGCTTGCAAAAAGAACGGATGCTCCCATAATTCCCCTTGCGATAACAGGAGGCTATAGGAAGTTTAGGAGGCAGCACATCCTTGTGGGCAAAAAGATAGAATACGACGTTAAGCAAAAGGGACGTCCGTCACAGATATTTAAAGAAGGTGCCGATATCTGCAAAACGCAGATTGAAGATATGCTTAAAAGAGCACAATAATATTTTTCAAAGAAAGGAAGCATAAACATGAACGAAACACAGATCGCAGACAAGATCAAGGAACTCCTTTGTGACAACCTTGGTATCGATGCAGAGGTACTTACCAATGACATCCCTCTTTTCGAGGATGAGATCGGTCTTGATTCCATCGATTCTCTTGAGATCATCGCAGCAATTGATGATGAGTTCGGTGTATCAATGACAGGTGTTGGCAAGGAGCCTTTCTACAGTGTTAACACACTTGCAAAGTATGTTGCAGAGCACAAGTAGAAAATAAAGCTTATATGCGGATGATCCATTAAATTGGATTATCCGCTTAAAATGCTTTAATGAGGGATTTAAAGAAAGAGGTTTTTAAAATGACTAAGACAAATGACCGCTGTGTGATCACAGGTCTCGGAATGATCTGTGCGATAGGCAATAATGTTGATGAAACATGGAAAAATGCTTTAAACAGCGTTAGTGGAATAAAAGAAACTAAGAGTGTAGATACAACAGACTGTTACGCAAAGCTTGCAGCTGAGGTAAATTGTGACAGCCTTGACGAGGTTCCTAATGCAAAGGAAATGGACAGAGTTTCAAAGCTCTGTGTAAAGGCTGCAGGAGAGGCAATAGAAGATGCGTCAATCGATCTTTCCAAAGAAAATGACACGCGTGTCAGTGTTATCATGGGAAGCTGCGTTGGCGGTGTTGTAAGCGTAGAGAATTACTATAGGAACGGAGGAAGTCCCCTTGATGTTCCCAAGATGCCCATTTCAGCAATAGCAAATGAAGTTGCTTTAGTTTACGGAGCAGGCGGAGTTATCACAAACGTTGCAAACGCCTGTGCTGCAGGAACTATTTCAATTGGCTATGCCTGCGACCTTATTAGGGCCGGTAAGGCTGATGTTGTAATAGCAGGTGGAGCAGATGCTTTTGCCTCAGTCCCCTATGCGGGATTTATATCTTTATCAGCCCTTGATAAGGAGCCCTGCTCTCCCTTTAACCGCTGCTCTGGAATCACCTTAGGCGAAGGCTCGGGCGTTGTGATCGTTGAGTCCTATGAGCATGCCCTTAAGCGTAATGCGAAGATGTACTGTGAGGTGTTAGGGTCTGGCGTTTCTTCTGATGCCCATCATATAACAGCACCCAGGGAAGACGGAAAGGGGCAGATGTTTGCAATTAACCGCGCCCTTAAAAATTCCGGGATAAGCCCTAAAGAGATCGGATATATCAATGCTCACGGAACCGGAACAGGAAAGAATGATAATGCGGAGTTTTTATCGCTTCATACTATCTTTGATGAGACCAATGATGACCTTTCAGTAAGTTCAACCAAGGCCATGGTAGGTCACTGCTTAGGTGCAGCAGGTGCCATAGAGGCTGTATTTTCAGTGAAGTCTTTAACTGAGAACATGGTTCCCGCAACCATAGGATATACTGATGAGGACCTTGAAAAATTAAAAGAAAAGGCTGGAAAGATAGATTTCAGACCTAATGTATCAAAGGAAAAAGCGCTTAATACCGTAATGAGCAATTCCTTTGCTTTCGGCGGAAACAATGCTTCCATTGTATTTTCAAAGGCTGAAGGTGATGTTAAACTCCCTGAAAATAACGAAAAGATATTTATTACAGGTCTCGGTGTTGTAAGCCCTGTTGGTAATTCAAAGGAAGCCTATGTTGAGAAGGCTAAAAATAACGAGATGCCTTCTGAGGTAAGCCTGTCATCTGCAACCACACCTGATGATTATAAGGCACTTGACCTTAAGATGGCCTTTTACAGAAAACTTGATAAGTTCAGCCAGCTTCAGGCAGTTTCAGGTATGGCAGCCTTAAAGGATGCAGGCCTTAGCGTTAATGAGGATAATGCAACTGATATAGGTATCGTTGTGGGAACAAGTGACGGTCCCTTATCAACCGTCTGCAATTTCCAGAAGGACCTTTGCGAAAAGGGCAATGCCTCAGGCTCGGCATTTAAGTTCCCCAATACCGTATATAATGCAGCAGGCGGATATCTTTCCATCTGCTCGGGAATAATGGGCTACAACGTAACCGTAACAAACGGAACCCAGTCCGGCCTTTCCTCCATTGCCTATGCTATGCAGGTTATTAGACAGGGCCAGGAAAAGATATGTCTTGCAACCGGAACCGATGAAAATTCGGAGATCATGACTGAACTTTACGGAAAACTTAATGTTGTAGCAAAAAAGCCTGCAAAGGCCTATGAGGATAAGGATGGCTTCACGTTATCAGATGGATCTACCACGCTGGTACTTGAGTCAGAGTCTTCAGCTAAAGAACGCGGAAGCAGAAAATACGCTGAAGTTAAGGGCTTTGGTATGGCTCATAAGTCTGTTGAGTTCGGAAAATTAACAGGTTCGGGAGAAGCACTTTCTGAAGCAATAGAGCTTGCGCTTAATGACGCCGGAATGAAGAAGGAAGAGCTTGATGCAATAGTAGGCTTCGGCAACGGACTTAAGTCTGTGGATGAACTTGAGATAGCTTCCTATGAGAAGACCTTTGGCGAAGGCTTAAAGGATATGCCTTTAATGACCGTTAAGAATACGGCAGGAGAAGGAAGAGCCGCAACCGCAGCCTTAAGTGCAGCTCATGCCGCCCTTTTATTAAGCGGTGAAATGGGTGAGGAGCTTAGCGCTTACAAGGTTTTGGCAGGTAAGGTAAGTGAAGATTCCGTTAAGGCATCGACACTTAACAATATCCTTGTAACCTCATACGGAGCAGGCGGTTCTTACTGTGCCGTTATCATTAGCAGATAGTTTAAGGAGATAAATATATGGGAAAGATCGCAATAGTAACCGGAGCCTCAAAGGGAATAGGAAGAGCCTGTGCCCTTCGTCTTGCAAAGGACGGAATGACGGTAATCGTCAATTATTCACATTCAGACAAAGAGGCAGATGAGGTTGTAGAGCTCATAAAAAAAGACGGCGGTGAGGCCGAGAAGTATAAGGCTGATGTTTCAGACCTTGCACAGGTTAAAGAAATGATGAAATATGTTTCAAAGACCTATGGCGGGATTGATGTTCTTGTTAATAACGCAGGAATAGTAAGGGATGAATATCTTTTAACCCTCACAACCGAAAACCTTGATAAGTGCATGGATCTTAATGTTAAGGGATATTTTTACTGCGCCCAGCAGGCAGTCCTTAAGATGTTTAAGAAAAAGCAGGGACTTATCATCAATATGTCCTCAGTAAGCTCCAAGATGGCTCTTGCAGGACAGTCAGTTTACTCAGCAACCAAGGGTGCCGTCAATTCAATGACCCAGACCATGGCAAAGGAACTTGCCCCTTACGGAATCAGGGTAAACGCAGTTGCACCCGGCTTTGTTTACACTGAAATGGTAGACCAGCTTCCTGCTGAAAAGAAGGAAGAGTATTTAAAGGAGGTGCCTCTCGGACGCTTTGCGGATGTTAACGAGGTTGCCGAGATGGTAAGTGCCATGGCTGGAGATGCATTCTCCTATGTAACAGGTCAGGTTATTGTAGTAGACGGAGGACTTAGCTTATGATGAACATCAACGATATCAATAAAAGGATCCGTCAGAGGCCTCCCTTCCAGATGATAGAGAGAGTGCTTGAGCTTGAACCCGGAGAGAGTGCCAGAGGAACCAAGAATGTCTGCGCAAATGAGCCTTATTTCATGGGACATTTCCCCGATATGCCCATCATGCCGGGAGTCCTTATCATTGAAAGCTGTGCCCAGTTATGCTCCCTTGTTGTTGACAATGAGGGTGTTAATGAGGATGTCATTTACGTGCTTTTAAAGGTAGATAATTTTAAGTTTGTTAAGCCTGTTATCCCGGGGGATGTGCTTGATATAAGCGTTGTTAAGACAAGGGATGCAGGAACACTTACAAGCTTTTCAGCAACCGTTAAGGTTGACGGTGAAGTTAGAGCCAAGGGCTTAATGACCTTTACGGCAATCCCGAAGGATCAGATAGGATAGGGGAAAGATATGAGTAAAACAGCATTTTTATTTGCAGGTCAGGGTGCCCAGTATGCAGGAATGGGCAAGGACCTTTATGATCTATATGATGAGGTCAAAAATATATACGATATGGGAGAAGCAGATCGTCCCGGCACTTTGAAGATGTGTTTTGAGGGGCCCGGAGAGGAGCTTACCCTTACTGAGAATACACAGCCCTGTTTATTTTTAACAGATCTTGCTTGCGCAGCTGTTTTAGCATCTAAGGGTGTTAAGTGTGACTGCGTTGCAGGCTTTTCGTTAGGTGAGATCCCCGCACTTGCATTTAGCGGGGCACTTAGCTATGAAGAAGCCTTTAAGCTTGTAACAATAAGGGGAAATGCCATGAGTAAGTGCGCTAAAGCTCACCCTGGCTCAATGGTTGCAGCTCTTAAGCTTCCCAATGAAACAGTGGAAGAGGTTTGCTCTCAATTTAATGAGGTATATCCTGTTAACTATAACTGCCCCGGACAGCTTTCCTGTGCGGGAGCAATAGATGAACTTGATGCTTTCGTAAGCGCTATTAAAGAAAAGGGCGGAAGGGCTGTTAAGCTTTCCGTAAGCGGAGCCTTCCACACTCCCTATATGAAGGATGCAACTGCAGCGCTTTATGAATTTTTGGAGAATATGGATCTTAAAACACCTGAGATCACCATGTATTCAAATAAAACAGGTGAAAAATATCCTTCCGATAAGGATTCAATGATAAAGACCATATCCGAGCAGGCTTCAAATCCTGTTAAATGGGAGACTATAATCCGCAATATGGCATCAGATGGAGTTGATACCTTTATTGAGGTGGGAGCAGGCACTACACTTACGAAACTTATTGGAAAGATGGGCCTTGAAGGCGTTAGCGCTTACAACGTTTCCGATGATGCAAGCCTTAAGGCTACTCTTGATGCGATCGGGGCTTGAGTTAATAGAGAGGTAGAATGATGCTTGCGAAGGAAATTTTATCTTCTCATAAGGTGCTTGATTCCTATCTTAACTCAGACAGGATGATCAAGTGCGAGAAGTGTAAACAGGAAATTGAAGAAAAGGAAATGGCTAAGGCAAACTTCATCTGCCCTATGTGCCATAAATACAATAAGCTTCCGGCCAGGGTCAGAATTGAAGAGATAACCGATAAGCACAGCTTTAAGGAATTCTGGGGAGATGTAACATCAGATGATCCCATAGAGTTCCCTGATTATGATGAAAAATATAAAAAGGCCAAGGAACAAAGCGACGAGAATGAAGCCGTTATCTGTGGCACTGCAAGGATAGACGGAATAGAGTGCGCGATATTTGTTATGGAGCCTAAGTTTATGATGGCATCCATGGGAACCGTTGTAGGGGATAAGCTTACCGCTTTATTTGAGTATGCAACCAAGAATAAACTTGCAGTTGTAGGCTTTTCAGCTTCAGGCGGCGCCAGAATGCAGGAGGGTATGTTAAGCCTTATCCAGATGGCCAAGGTTTCAGGAGCCGTTAAGTATCACTCGGATGCAGGACTTCTTTACGTTGTTTGCGACACAGATCCCACAACGGGAGGCGTTATCGCAAGCTTTGCAATGCTGGGAGATATCATTATCTCAGAGCCCGGAGCAACCATTGGCTTTGCGGGAAAGAGAGTGATAGAGCAGGTAACCGGAGAGCAGCTTCCTGATTACTTCCAGACCTCCGAGTTCCAGCTTGAGAAGGGCTTTTTGGATCAGATAGTTGAAAGAGATAAGATGAGGCAGTACCTTAGCGATATTTTGAATATCCACAGGGCGTAGAGAGGTGAGTATGGACGCATATGACAGAATAAAGCTCGCCAGAAAGGTTGGACGGGCCACTGCTAAAAATTATATAGATGAGATATTTACAGGCTTTATGGAAATGCATGGAGACAGATATTACTGTGACGACCATGCAATCATAGGCGGTATTGCATATTTGGACGGGATACCGGTTACGGTTATCGGAATTGAGAAGGGCTATGATTTTTCAGAGAAAGCCTTCAGACATTTTGGCTGTGTGCTTCCGGAGGGCTACAGGAAGGCCTTAAGGCTTATGAAGCAGGCCGAGAAGTTTAAGAGACCTGTTATCTGTTTCGTTGATACCCAGGGAGCAGGCTGCGGTAGAGGCGCCGAGGAGCGTGGAATAGGCGAGGCCATTGCAGAAAACCTTGCCCAGATGATGACACTTAAGGTTCCCATCATCACCATCATGATAGGTGAAGGCGGAAGCGGAGGAGCTCTTGCTCTATCCGTTGCAGATGAGGTGTGGATGCTTTCAAATGCCCATTACAGCGTTGTTTCACCTGAGAGCTGTGCCTCTATCCTTTATAAGGATCCTGACAGAAAGGCAGAGGCTGCTTCTAACCTTAAGCTTTTCGCAGAGGATCTTTTTGCCCTGGAGATAGTAGAGAGGATAATAGGCGAGCCTAAGGACTTCGAGAATGAAAAGGAATTAAGTGTTTTCATGAAGAAGCTTGAAAAGGATCTTCTTAAAAAGGTCCATGAGCTCCTTACCCTTGATACGGATACCCTTCTTAAAAACCGCTATGAAAAGTTCCGTAAGATCGGACGCTTCGAGGAAATAGTATCATGAGCAAAGCATATAAGATACTGCTCTTAAACGGAAGTCCCAGGAAAGAGATGAGCGCAACCATCCGTGTTGCAAGAAAGTTTGCCCAAGGGATAAAGGAAAATAAAGAAAACTGCGAGATAGAAGAGATAAATATTGCAGACTGCAATATAACACCCTGCTTGGGATGCCTTAGCTGCTGGGGAAGAACTGAAGGAGAATGCGTTATCAAAAATGACGATATTGTCATTTTAAAAGAAAAGATAATGTCATCGGATGTTATAATCGAAAGCTATCCTTTATATTTCTTCGGAATGCCCGGAATAATGAAGGTATTCACTGACAGGATGCTGAGCATGATGAATACCTATAAAGGACAGTCCCCTGTTGTGGGAGAGAGCTTCCACGGTATACGTTATGACATGACGGGGAAGAACTTTTTTATAGTATCAACCTGCGGCTATGCCCAGACTGACCTTATTTACGATCCCCTTCTTAAGCAGTATGACTGTATCTGTGGCGAGGGCAATTACTATGCGCTTCTTTGTCCCCAGGGTAAGTGTATGACTATCCCCGAGCTTCATGAGAGAATGGAAGTATTTTTGGAAAAGTATTCTGAGGCCGGCAAAGAGTTTGCACTTAGCGGCGCTTTAAGTGAGGAGACCATAATGAACCTCAGGGTTCCGCCATTTAATGAAAGACGGTTTAAGCTTTTACTTAATAAATTCTGGGATGATGAAAAGAACAGAGGTTAATACATATGTTTGAGATGGATTTTCATATCCGCTATTCAGAAACAGACAGATCAGGCAGACTTTCCATGGAGGGTCTGCTTCGTTTGTTTCAGGATGTGGGTTACATACATGCTGAAGGGAGAGGCCTGGGAGTGGAATTCTCCGAAAAGACAAGGCGTACCTTTTATCTTTTAACCTGGGATATTGAGGCGCTTTCGATGCCCTGTCTTGGTCAGGAGGTAAAGATACAGACATACTTTTACTATATGTCAGGTCCCACCGCCAAAAAGAGCATTGTTATGAAAGATGATGAAGGAAATATCCTTGCAACAGGTGATACACTCTGGGTTTATATGGATATTGATAAACAGATACCCGCCGATATCCCTTCTGACCTTTGGCCTAAGGAGGATTTTGGTGAAAAGATAGGAATGATGTCTAAATTAAGGCGGATTCCGAAACTTGATCCTGAAAGCCAAAATGTGACAGCAGTGTCAGAAATCATCTTAAAGCCTTATCTTCTTGATATGAATGAGCATGCAAATAACACACGATTAACGTTGCTTGCGATGAGCCTTTGCGGAGCGGATAACGGCTGTAGATCTTTAAGGGCTGAATTTAAGGAGCAGATTAAAAGCGGAAGTATCATTCATCCCTATATTTTTAAAGATGAAAGTACGATAGTTGCCCTAAAGGATGAAAACGGGAAGGACTATGCTGTCTTTGCATTCGTATAATATGGTATACTTGTAGAGTGTATTAACCATATAGGAGGGGCTATGAAAGTATATCTTGAAAAACTCTACAGCGTTTTAAGAAACGATGAGCATTTAAGCTTATGCGTTCCCTTTAAAAAGGGAAAATTAAAGAATGTTAACAGAATAAGGGTACTTGACGGAGAAAGGTGTCTGCCTGTGCAGGCTAAAGCAACCTCGCTTTATGAGGATGGCTCCGTTAAGTACGCTTTTGTGCGTTTTATGGGAGATCTTCCCGCCAATAAGGGAAAGATATTCGAACTTGAAAGCACCAAGGACAAAGAAAATCCTAAAAACAAAGCCGATGAATTTAAGGGCATAAATCTTAAGAAAAAGGATAATGACTATAAGATTTCAACAGGTGTTTCCGAAGTTGTTTTAAAGGATGACGGAAAAACTCTTATTGACCGCTTTGAAGTTAAAGAAAAGACCTATGAAAGTGATTTCTTTAACGGACCTTTTCTTAAGGCGGACGGACTTAAATATGAAACACATTTCGGAAAGTGGGAGATAGTAGAAGAGGGAAGCCTTGTTAGTGTTTTAAGGAATACAGGCTCATTTAAGGGGGAGCGTGAACTTAAATTTGAATGCGAGCTTACTTTTTATGCTTTAAAGCCCTATTTTGAGATCGCAACCAGAATCTATAACACATCCTATGAGAATCTTCACATTGAAGCCCTTACCTACAGCTTCGGTAAAGATACAGCAAATGCACCCATTCCCTCAATAGAACTTAATGATGAGGGAAAGATAGATGCGCCCTACACCCGTGGAAGCGCGGATTCAACAGGGTGCGGTGATATGGCAGGAACCAGAAGCGATGAAGGTGGAAAGTATTTCCTTACTAACGGAACAAAGGAACTTCCCGGGATTGAAAAATTATTTAATCTTGAAAACGGCGATGTGAGAAATACCGTGGGGCGTTCTAATTACAAGACCGGCTTCACCATAGGAAAGAATGAAAGGGTAGAGGAGGTCATAACGGATAAGCTCCTTCTAATGGAGGCAAATGAGCAGTTTGCAGAGGTTAATTACGGAACCTTCTTTGCAGACAGAACAGATAAAAACGGCGGACTTTGCGTTACTGTATTTGAGGCCCAGCAGAACTTTCCCAAGGCTGTTTTATCAGATAATGACGGAATATATGTAATGCTTGTTCCTGAAAACGTAAATCGTATAGAGATGCTTCCCGGCATGGCCCGTACCCAGAAGATGCTGCTTCACTTCCATGACGCGGATGAAAGTTTAAAGGATATAGATTCAAGAAGCCTTATATATCAGATGAAGGATACACCTGTGCTTGATCCCAAGGTATTTGCCAAAAGCAGGGTGATGCCCGATATCTTTGTGGATGAAAAAGATAGGAACGCTGACTGGGAGATAGGACTTATTTCAAGGGCTGATGGCCATGGAAGAGCCTACGGAATGCTTAACTTCGGAGATTTCCCGGATGCTAATTATACTTCCCAGGGACGAGGCAAAGGAAAACTTGTCTGGACGAATAATGAATATGATTATCCCCATGCAATGTATATGATGTTTGCCCGCACCGGGGTAAGACGTTTCCTTGACTATGCAAACAGGGCAGCCGAGCACTGGATGGATGTTGATGTGTGTCACTATAGCGCCGATCCGCTTAGGGTAGGCGGACAGTGGGAGCATACAATGAACCACTGCGGGGCAGGAGTTATGGTCTGCTCACATGAATGGGTTGAGGGACTTTTAGACTGTTATCACTTTACAGGGGAGAAAAGAGCCCTGGATACGGCAATAGGTATTGGCGAAAATGTCTTAAAGCTTCTTGAAACCCCTATGTATCAGGTAAGCGGTGAGGCAAATGCCAGGGAAACAGGCTGGGCCTTAAGAACGCTTACTGCGCTATATATTGAGACCGGCGATAAAAAGTGGACAAAAAAGTGCGACTGGATAGTTGGACACTTTAAGGAATGGTCCGAGGAATACGGAGAGTGGATAGCTCCCTATACCGATAATACGGCCATCAGAACAGGCTTTATGATATCAGTTGCCATAGGAAGTCTTATGAGGTACTACAGGATCAATCCTTCCGATGAACTTAAGGCTCTTATACTTTCTGCGATCGATGACCTTAAGGAAAACTGCCTCCTTCCCACCGGAATTTTCTACTATAAGGAACTTCCGGGGCTTATGAGGAACGGAAGCAATACGCTTCTTTTAGAGGCCATGGCAACAGGCTATGAACTTACCGGAAATAAGGAATATCTTTATGCCGGTATGAAGACCTTCTTAAGGGAGATTAAAAAGGAAGAGGGCTATTCCGGTAAAAAGCGCATAGAGGAGGATGCCCTTCTTGTGGGAAATACAAGCACCAAGGGCTTTGCCCAGAGCTTTTATCCCCTGGCATATTTTTATAAGAGCCTCATTAATGCAGATATTAAGATGTGAGTATAAAGGAGAAAACAGATGGAAAAGAACAATATATGGAACTTTGCAAAGGATTCCGAATATGAGAAGACAGGAGAAGGCGTTGAGAGAGCCATCCTTGCATATGCTGATGAACTTATGGTGGTTGAGAACCATTTTAAGAAGGGCGCAATAGGAGCACTCCACCATCATCCCCACACCCAGGCTACATATGTATTAGAGGGCGCCTTTGAATTTGAGGTGGATGGTCACAAAGATATAGTAAGAAAAGGCGACGTACTACTTAAAAGGAACGGTATCGAGCATGGCTGCGTATGCCTTGAGGAGGGAATATTGCTTGATATCTTTACTCCAATGAGAGAGGATTTCATTAAGTGATTCATTAAGTGATCAAATTCTCCAAAGATTTTGACGGATATGCATCTCATGGGATAAAATATATATTTAGCGAATTGGTTAAAATATGATCCGCATATAAATATAAAATTAAAGGAAATAAAAGGTAAGTAAAGTGACTAAAGAAGAAAAACTTGCAAAGAAAGCAGAAAAGAAGGCTGCAAAACTTGCAAAGAAAACAGAGAAGAAGTCTGCCAAAAAAGAAAGAAAAGCCGCCTGGAAGCAGGATAAGAAAAATAACCGTGCACTTAAAAAAGAAAAGTATAAGAATGCCCCGGGATTTGTTCGCTTCTGGAATTTATATCTTCGAAAGATCCTAATAACTCTTGTTGTTTTAGTGATCGTTGTGGTAGGAGCAATCAAGGGTGTTACGGCATTTATTAACTCAGACCTTTTTAATGGCATGGTCCTTAATTACTATTATGCCCACAAGGATGATCCCGTTAATGATAAGGAAAAGATATATGAACAGTCTCCCCTTGATAAAGAGGGCGGAGCTTTGGTTGATTCCATGGAGCATTACGGTGCGGATGATACCTGGACCATATGCGTTTACATGATAGGTTCCAACCTTGAGGATCTGGGTGAGGACGATCTTTCAAGCCTTACCGAGTATCTTACATCGGATGAGGCCTCAGAGGTTTCAAATGCCCGTTATGAGAATCAGTATGCACTTGTAGATGCCTACACCGAGGCACTTGAAGCTAAAGGACTTGATTATCCTGAATATCTTTATGAACCCAATAAGCCCGTTGCTTCAAGTACTGTCGTAACTGATGATGTGGTTGTCGCCACCAGAGAGGGCTGTGCATCCGCTGACCTTAATGAGATCATGTCGGATGTATGGAGCGACAATATCACCTTTGTAATTGAGACAGGTGGTGCCAAGCGCTGGAGTAATTCAATCATTAATCCCAATAAGACTCAGCGTTTTACTTATAAGTCCGGAGTTTTCAGCGAAGTAGAGTCAATGCCCCTCCAGAATATGTGTGATACTGACACACTTGCTGATTTCCTTAAATTCTGTAAGAAGAATTATCCTGCAGATCATACCATGGTCATATTCTGGGATCACGGTTCAGGTGCTTTCGGATACGGATCTGATGATATTTTCGGATCAAGCTTTAGCATGAGCGATATAAGGGATGCCTTTGCAAAGACATATGGCACTAACCCTAAGGAGGCACCGATTGAACTTATAGGCTTTGATGCCTGCCTTATGTCATCCCTGGAGGCGATCCATACGCTTTCCGACTATACTAAATATATGGCTGTCAGCGAAGAGGTTGAGCCTGGAGACGGCTGGGATTACGGAGAATGGATTAAGTATTTAAGCGATGATCCTTCCCTTAACGGAGCACAGGTTGCCCGTTATATTGCCGATTCCTATATGGATTATTACGTCACTGAAAATATAAATGTCAGCAATATCGCAGGCGAAAATGCAGTATGCTTCTCAGTAATTGATGTTCAAAAGGCTGAAGAGACATATGAGGCGTATGCAGAACTTGCAAAGGCAGAACTTGCGGATTCAGCTGAAGATATCAGTAACCTTTCAACGATCGGAAGCGCTGCATCAAGGTCCACCAGATTCTCCGGTGACTACTATGATATATTTAATACGATAGATCTTGGTAACTTCATGGATAACCTTAATGAGTCTTATCCTGAGGAGACTACTAAGGTTAAGAATCTTTTAAGCGAGGCTGTTCTCTACCACAGAGAAAACAGTTATCTTGAAGGCTGTGATGGCATATCTGTTTATTTCCCTACTGAAATGGGAAGCTTTTACGGCGTGATTTATATGCTTAAGTATCTTGACGGAGTAGATGTTGATGATAACATCAAGGCCCTGTATTTTTATAAGGCTTCAGGCTGTCTGTCAGAAGAATATGATGCGCTTTTAGAGGAGGAGGGACTTCCTGCTGCCGAAACGCTGGATGTTTCGCTCTTTAAGGATTATGAGTATATCAATCCGGGTATTCAGGACGGATACTATGATGTTACTATTTCCGAAGAATTAAAGAACCTTATCCAGGATTGCTTTATGGAGGTCGCTTATTATGATACAGATTCATATAAGCTTCGTTATTACGGAACAGATGCTTTAGCAGACTTCAGTGATGAGAACACTCTGATGAGCAGCTTTGAAGGCGTATGGCCCGCTCTTGACGGAGAATTCCTTTCCATAGAACTTGTAAGTAACTCTGATTTTGCAGCAACCTTCCGCTCTAAGGTCAAGCTTAACGGAGATCCTGCGTATCTTATGATCTCATATAATTATGATACTGAGGAGTATGCAATTAACGGTGCATACACCATAACGGATTTTGCAGCCGAGAATGCTGCCGGAAAGAAGATTTCAGTGCTTAAGGTGGGAGATAAGATAACACCTATCTATAAGGTCCAGGATCTAATGACAAATGAAGAGTCAGAGGTGGACGGTAAGACAGTAAAGTTTGGAGCCATGTCAAAGATAGAAGATTCCAAGCTGGATTCAGGTAAATACTTAACCTCTATTGTGATCAGCGATATAAGAGGCGATGAGTATTACTCAAAGGTAGTTGAAAACACCGTAAGCCAAGGCCACGTTACAGGATTAAGGATAGCAACTGAATTTGTAGGAGATTAACATATTAACCTGGATTTGATATAAAGATTATTTTTATTGGAGGCGGTTATGAATTCCAAAGGAATTAGACAGGAAATAGGAAGCTTTGTTAACAAGCTTCTCATAGCGATCATAGTGATGTTCTCATTGGTACTGGGAACCTTTACCACCTATTTCCTTAATGAAAAGACATCAAAACTCATAGGAGCGCGTACTGATTCTGTTGTTCAGGGTGTTACCGGCTGGTATGATTCCCAGATAGCCCGTGTTAACGTTATTGCAGATACACTTGCTTCTGAGGGGTACCTTACTGACAGGTATGATGAGGCCGAAAGTTATCTTGCAAACATAATAACCGAGAACGAATCGGCTTACTGCTACTATTTTGGACTTTCAGATGACAGATGTGTATTCTCGGACGGCTGGGAGGTGCCTTCGGATTATAAGGCAACCGAGCGTGACTGGTATCCGGAAGCTTTTGCTGATCCCTCTAATGCCCATGTATCTGCAGCCTATGTGGATGCCGATACAGGAAGGGTCATAGTTACAATATCAAAGGCCCTTTTACTTGACGGAGAGCCTATAGGAGTTCTTGCTGCGGATTTCTTCATGGATGATCTAACGGAAATGACTGATTCCTTAAGCAGCTCAAGCACCTTCGCAATCCTTATTGATAAAGACGGAACTGTGCTTACCCACAAGGATTCTTCTTATCTTCCCACAGTTGATTCAAACGGAGATATGATAGCAACAACATACTCTGACATAAAGGTTGCAGATAAGCTTATTAAGCCCTCTGAGAGAGCCAAGAAGAGCACTCTTAAATATGTTTACATGTCTGAATATATTGAAGAAGCTGACGCAACTGTCGTAATCGCCACTAAGTTCATGAGCTATTACGGAACCTTCCTGGTATTCTACTTAGCCTGCATAGTTTTCGCGGTTGCCGGAATACTTATAAGCCACAATGGCTTAAAGAAGCTCCTTACCAAATGCTTTAAGCCCCTTGGTGAACTTGAGGATGTTGCAGATAACATGACAAAGGGTGTGCTTGATTATGAAGCAGGCTACACCAACGAGGATGAGATAGGGCGTCTGTGCCTTGCAATCGAGGAGTCCAACAGTTCAATTAAGAGCTACATAGATGATATAGATGAGAAACTATCCCGCATGTCTCGGGGCGATTTAACTGTTGCCGTGGATCTTGATTATATCGGTAATTTCTCATCACTTAAGGATTCAATCAATAATATATCTTCATCACTTAATGAAGCAATGGCTGTTATCATCAAGGCAGCCGAGAACGTTCACTTAAGCGCCAGGGACGTTGCGAAGGGAGCAGGTTCCCTTGCAGAGGACGTTGAGAATGTATCCCGTATAGTTAATGAGGTTGATACAAAGATAGACGAGATCGAAGAAGACTTCACAAACAGCTTAAATGTTGCCCATGAATCAATGGATCTTTCAAATAAAGCCCAGGATTACCTGGAGGAGAGCAATGAGAGTATTAACTCACTTATCCTTGCGATGAATGATATTTCTGATAATTCCGCAAAGATTGCCGATATCATCAATATCATCAATTCCATCGCGTCCCAGACGAACCTCCTTGCACTTAATGCTTCCATTGAAGCAGCCCGGGCAGGAGAGGCCGGGAAGGGCTTTGCGGTTGTAGCTGATTCCGTTCGTGAACTTGCAGATCAGACGGCAACGGCAGCTGCCAACACAACTAAGCTTATCCGTGAATCCGTAGATACTGTAGAGCGCGGAAACGAACTCATGAATACAACTGTTGAAAAGATGCAGCAGGTTGTTACCATTACCAGAGATGTTAATGAGCATGTATCTGTCATCTCCGAAAATATCGACAGGGATGCCAATATGGTTAAGGATGTTGCAGAGCGCATGAAGGATATGAATGCCTTTGCCTCCAACACCCAGGCTACCTCTGAAGAATGTGTTGAGCTTTCAAATGAGCTTTACTCACAGGTTGACCTTATGAAGGATAAGGTTTCCGAGTTTAAGATCTAGAAAGGAATTTTATGGAAAACAGATTGTTTGTTGTTGTTCCCTGCTATAACGAGGAGGAAGTACTTCCTGAAACCTCGAAGCGTTTAAAGGAAAAGGTCCTTAGTCTTATCAAAGACGGAAAAATAGCAGAGGATTCCAGAATATGCTTTGTTAATGACGGCTCAAAGGACAGAACCTGGGAGAGGATAGCAGCGCTCCACGCAGAGGACAATATCTTTAGCGGAATTAACCTAAGCCGAAACAGAGGCCATCAGAATGCCCTTCTTGCAGGACTTATGACAGTGATGGATGAGGCTGATATGGTGATCTCCATGGATGCGGATCTTCAGGATGACATCAATGCGATGGATGAGATGATAGAGAAGTATCTTAAGGGCTGCGATGTTGTCTATGGAGTCAGAAGTTCAAGAGCTAAGGATACCTTCTTTAAGAAGGCAACTGCCGAGGGCTTTTATAAGCTTATGGACAAGATGGGGGCAAAGACTGTCTTTAACCATGCAGATTACAGACTTTTAAGCAAGCGTGCCCTTCAGGGACTTGCAGGCTTTAAGGAGGTTAACCTCTTCTTAAGAGGCCTTGTTCCAATGATCGGCTACAAGTCCGATGTTGTATATTACGAGCGCGGAGAGAGATTCGCAGGCGAGAGCAAATATCCCCTTTCAAAGATGATATCCTTTGCAATCGAAGGAATAACAAGCCTTTCTGTAGAGCCCATAAGACTTATCACCAAGATGGGTGTTCTGCTTTTCTTAGTAAGTGTGGGAATGCTCATATACAGTCTGATTCGTCACATACAGGGAAATACCATTCCCGGCTGGAGTTCACTTATGGTTTCCCTCTGGTTCATCGGAGGATTAGTGCTTTTAAGCCTTGGAATCGTGGGAGAGTATGTTGGAAAAATATACCTTGAGACTAAGGGAAGACCCCGCTTTATAATTGAGGAGTTCCTTAATGACTGATACTGTTTCAGCACAGAATTATGATGAAAATGAACGCCGCAGGATTGGAATAATCTGCGGCGTTGTTGGTGTGTGCCTTAATATCATATTGTTTATATTTAAGTTCCTTTGCGGACTTGTAAGCGGAGCTGTATCAATTACGGCTGATGCCTTTAATAACCTTTCCGATGCGGGATCTTCAATAGTTACCATATTCGGCTTTAAGCTTTCGGGGCATAAGCCTGACCTTGAACATCCCTATGGACATGGAAGGTTTGAATATATCTCAGGGCTTATTGTGGGATTCATAATCGTCCTTATGGGCTTTGAACTTCTTAAAAGCTCTGTATCCAAGATTGCCAACCCGACGGATATTGAGTTTAGCCATCTTATTGTTATCATCCTTATTGCTGCCATAGCCGTTAAACTTTTAATGTTTACCTATAATACGATATTCAGTAAAAAGATATCATCAACGGCCCTTGCAGCGACTGCAACTGATTCGATCTCCGATGTTGTGGCAACGGGTGCTGTACTTGCAACAACTTTGATTTCTCATGAAACAGGTCTTAAGCTTGACGGTGTCTGCGGTCTGTTGGTTTCTTTATTTATACTTTATCAGGGAATCATGACTGTGAAGGCCACAATAGGACCGCTCCTTGGACAGGCGCCTTCTCCCGAACTTACGAAGAAGATAGAGGATATAGTTCTTCGGGATGAGCATAAAGATATGGGCATCATCGGGATGCACGACCTTGTTGTTCACGATTACGGTCCGGGGAGAGGATTTATATCTTTGCACGCCGAGGTTCCGGCAAGCGGAGATGTCATGGAACTTCACGATCTTGTTGATAATATAGAGCATGACCTTAGGAACGAGCTTAAGATGCATGCAGTCATTCACATGGATCCGGTGCTTGATGATGACGATGAAACCATGAGAATGAGGGCTATAGTTGAAAGTGTGCTCCTTTCCCTTGAAACGACTGCCAATAAAAGGCGCCTTTCATCTAAACCAAACGCCTCCAGGTGGAAGCTTTCGTTCCACGATTTCAGAGTCGTTTCGGGGCCTACCCATACCAGCCTAATTTTTGATGTGGTGCTTCCCTTTGATTTTGATATGACGGATGAGGAAGCATCAGCCTATATCGAGACTGAGATTCGCAAGGTTAACCCCACATATTACTGCGTGATCGATATCGATAAGGGCTGACGGGTGTAATTTGCCCGCCGCTGTGGTATAATCCATATTTGAGTAAATAATTAACTTATATATAGAAAGGAAATCATAATGAGTACAAAACCTGTTGTTTTACTTATCCTTGATGGATACGGTATCAATGAAAAGACAGAAGGAAATGCCATTGCACTTGGCAAGACTCCTGTTATGGACCGCCTTATGAAGGAATATCCCTTCGTTAAAGGAAATGCTTCCGGTATGGCAGTAGGACTTCCTGACGGACAGATGGGTAATTCCGAGGTCGGACATTTAAATATGGGCGCCGGCAGAATCGTTTACCAGGAGCTTACCAGGATCACCAAGGAGATTCAGGACGGTACCTTCTTTACCAATCCCGGTCTTATGAGTGCCATTGAGAACTGTAAGAAGAATAATTCTTCACTTCATCTTTACGGACTTCTTTCAGATGGAGGTGTTCATTCACACAACACACATCTTTACGGACTCTTAGAGCTTGCAAAGAGAAACGGCTTAGATAAGGTATACGTTCACTGCTTCCTTGATGGAAGAGATACACCGCCCCAGTCAGCTAAGGGCTTCGCAGAGGACCTTGAGAAGGAAATGGCTAAGATCGGCGTCGGAAAGATAGCAACCGTATCAGGTCGTTACTATGCAATGGACAGAGATAATAACTACGACAGAGTAGAGAAAGCATATGACGCTATGGTAAAGGGCATCGGAAATGCAGCTTCTTCAGGACCTGAAGGCATCCAGGCTTCCTATGATGCAGGCGTTAACGATGAGTTCGTTGTTCCCTTCGTAGTTCAGGAAAACGGCGCACCTGTTGCAACCATTAAGGACGGAGATTCCATCATATTCTTTAACTTCCGTCCCGACAGAGCCCGTGAGATCACCCATGTATTCTGCGATGATGATTTTGATAAGTTCAACCGCGGAAAGAGAATGGATATTAAATATGTATGCTTCTCTGACTATGATCCCCTTATTCCCAATAAAGAGATCGCCTTCCACAAGGTTGAGGTTACAAATACCTTCGGCGAGTGGCTTGCTAAAAACGGCATGAAGCAGGCGCGTATTGCTGAGACAGAGAAATATGCACATGTAACCTTCTTCTTTAACGGCGGAGTTGAGACTCCCAATGAGGGAGAGGAGAGAATCCTTGTTAATTCTCCCAAGTACGTTCCTACTTATGATAAGAAGCCCCGTATGAGCGCATATACCGTTTGCGATAAGTTAGAGGAGGCCATAACAGCCAAGGCTGAAGACGGCTCATCTCTTTATGATGTGATAATCTGTAACTTCGCTAATCCCGATATGGTTGGTCATACCGGAGTTATCCCTGCAGCTATCGAGGCTGTTGAGACAATCGACAAGTGCGTAGGCGAGGTTGTTGAGTTCGTTAAAGAGGTTGGCGGCGTAATGTTCATCTGCGCTGACCACGGTAATGTTGAGCAACTCATTGATTATGAGACAGGAGCTCCTTTCACCGCTCACACAACTAATCCTGTTCCTTTCATCCTTGTTAATGCAGATCCTTCATACAAGCTCCGCGAGAACGGCTGTCTTGCAGATATCGTTCCCACACTTATAGAGCTTATGGGCAAGGAACAGCCTTCCGAGATGACAGGTAAGTCACTTCTTATTAAGTAGTTTTAGTACAAAGATATAGCATTATTGATCCCCGGTCTCTGGCCGGGGATTTTTATATGGTGGACTAAGACGCTTATCTTTTATTTTAAACTTGTGGTTTTGTACTTTCGCAGATACAATATCTGGTACCTTTTTACCAGACTGGTACCTTGCTTTATTGTAATTATATACAAAGATATCGGAGAAAAGGGCATATTTTCATGGACTTAATTGGTAAAAGTGCACAAAAATTATTTTTTAAAATGAAATGCGACAATAAAATAATATTGACGTAGCGAATATTATTTTATAAATATCATTAATTTACAGATATTTTAAAAGCGAATAAGCAATAAAGTTTCAAAATAACTATTTCTGCCTGGACTAAAATAAAATAAAAATTCTTCAAAAATGTATTAAAATTGCATTTTTTAAGAAAAAAGAAAAGGCCCCATAATAAATATGCAATATTTTTTCATGACCTTGTATTTATCCAAAAACAATTTAAAAGTTGAAAGTTGAAAAAATCCCGTTTGATTGTCAAACTGCCGAAAAAGAAAAACCGTGACCAAAGTACTTGATTTTGGTACTTCCTCATTGCTAAAATGATAACATGTTACGGAAGGGTATGACCGATGCGTCACCCGGACACTGATCCTGTATTATCTCGATTAGGGGAATTAATAGATTGCATTTCATTTTTTAGGAGGAAAGAAAAATGAAAAAAATTTCAAGAAGGACAAAACGACTGATAGCAGTTCTCATCGTTGAGATCGTTATCGCGATTAACGTTTTCGGTACCTATGCGAAAGACTATGTGGTTACGGAAGATGAAGAGGGAAACGTTACCATTGAAGAAGCTTCCGAAGAGGTAACTGAAGCTCTTGATGATTTTGATGAGGCCGTTGAAGTGGCTGATGATTTCGTCGTATATGCGGATGAGTATGAGATTGATTGTTCACATACTGAAGGTGACATTGCGGTAAACAGCGTTACCGGTGGTATAAATGATATTAAAGAAGAGATTAATGCGGATGGTTCCACCTGGACTGATGATACATCTGATAAAACGGTAACTGATGTTGAAGTTACTACGAATGAGGATGGCACCTATGACATTAATGTTGATTATGATTATTCATATGTTGGAGATGCAAGCACCCAGAATTTTAATGCCGATAACTCTAAGGATGGTTCTATATACGGAACAGATGTAACAGGCAATAATGGGGTTACCACTGTTGTTGAATCAACCACGGATGTTGCCAATGATATTGCAAACGAACTTGATTCTTATAAAGAAGATGGTAACGATGCTCTTAATGAAGCTATAGAAGAAAAGAAAGCAGAGATTGTTGCAGAAGTAACAAAGGAACTTGATATAAATAATAATCTTAATACTATTGCAACTACAGGTGAGAATCTTGAAACTGCTGTTCAGGAGACAGCCGGAAATGTCAGCAAGGTCGAGAGCGTTGCTACAGCTGTTTCGAATGTAACGACTTTAAGTTCTGATGACAGAGTAACATTTAATATCACAGCTAATGATTATAAAACCTATGCAAAGGCAATTCAGGCGCTTATAGTTAATAATACAGCTGGAATCAAGTATTATATCAATATTGTTGCTAACAATAATGAGTCTGAAATCGTCGTTAATACACAGGGTGGAGATGCATATGCATATGCACCTCTTAATAATGAGACAGTAATTAATTTCGGTGATTACAAGGGAAAGGTTGTATTCAATAACTATACAGCAGGTAAAGTTGTTGCAGCAGATGCTGAAGTTGATATAAACAGTACTCGTGAAGGAACTACTATTGCTCAAAAGGTTGATCAGAATGGTAGTGAAGTTCATATGACTGTGAAGACACCTTCACCTACACCTACTAATACACCTGTAACAACTCCTAGTGAGACACCTTCGTCAACACCTAGTACTACACCTTCAACAACACCTAGCTCAACACCTAGTGCAACACCTAGCTCAACACCTAGTGCAACACCTAGCGAGACGCCTTCGGCAACTCCTAGCGCAACACCTAGTGCAACACCTAGTGAGACGCCTTCGGCAACACCTTCAGAGACACCTAGTGCAACACCTAGTGAGACGCCTTCAGCAACTCCTAGCGCAACACCTAGTGCAACACCTAGTGCGAAGCCTTCAGCACCACATAGAGCCACACCTAGAGGAAGACCTAGTGAGCCGCGTAAAGCAAAAGCGAGAGGCAGACGGGGGG